>JAABUL010004004.1_pt1 | contig 20600 bp, 3 predicted proteins | sample 5559151 | NCBI WGS metagenome assembly JAABUL01 (sample SAMN10711876, study PRJNA513368) | rock metagenome | isolation source: Antarctica rocks | place: Antarctica: Victoria Land, Pudding Butte sud | reverse complement strand
TTATTGTATAAATAATAATTTTAGAAAGTATATAAAGTGTGTGCAATCTAATTGTAATTATAATTTAACAATTTTTTCGATTTTAATTAAACAAATTTATAAAAAAACAAATATACTTAAAAAAAAAAGTGCGTAAGACGCATACTAAGCTAAGTTAACTAAAAAAATTAACTTAATTTAAAAAAAAAAAAAAAAATTGTAATAAAATAAAAGAATATTAATAATTTAAAGATAAATAAAATATATTTTATTAAGTTTATTGCAAAGATTTTTAAGTTATTGTTTAATATATTGTTTAAATAGTTTTAACTTTTAATTGATTAAAATTAAGATACTATTTTTATATCTTGTTTTAATAAAAATTTCTTAAAAGATTTTAATAGCAATTAAGATTTTATTTTTATTTTTACGTATTTTCTAATATAGAATATTTTATTTATTTAATAAGATACTTTTAAATTTTTAATTTAAAATTTTATTTAGTCTTGAATTGTTTCTTTTTTTGCAAATAAAAATAAAAGATATTTTATAAAAATATTTTAGTATTTTTAAATAAGTCGATTTTGTAATTAATTAATTTTTTAGTTTTTTTAACAAAAAATAATATAATTTTAATATAATATAATTTTTTGTTTAGCTTTCTTGTTTTAAGATTTTTTGTAAAAAAATTATTTTATTTCTTTTCTTTAGTAGAAATGTTGTTTTTTGTTTTTTGTTTTAATACTTAATTGATCTTTTATGCATTTTTAAGATATTATTGTATATTTTTTTAATATTGTTACTCTTTTAATAATTAATTGCGTTAATAAATGCGTATATTTTTCTTTATATATATTAAGTTCTTTGTTATAATTGACGAAAAATAAAGTTATTTTAATAATATTTAAAATCTTTCCATTAAGTGCTAATTATATTATAAATAAAAGTAATATCTAGTTACTATAAATATTATTAATATAATATCTTAAATATTGCTTTAAACTTTAATTTTTTTGCTCTATTGAATTATTTATAATTGTTAGAGACTAGGCTCGAAATTACTAGTTAAAGAGATATCTAGATTAATAACTAGATAAAACTTAAGTCTTAATATACGAAACAAACAATATTAAGATTTTTAATATTTAACTAAACTTTGTTATTTGCAAAATATCTAAAACAAAAACAACAAAAACAATTAATATTAAATTTATAAATAGTTTAAAAGATAAGTATTTTATTATATAAATACTAAGTAAGTTTTTTTATCTTTTAAGTAAAATCTTCGACATTAATAAACTAAGTTCAAGTTTAATTTATAAAATTAAAAAAGAGGAATTCTAAAGACTTAAAGTCTAGACATAAGTTCTAATTCAAATTAATCAAAAAAAATAAGACAAAAATTGTAAATTAAAAAATATTATTAACAACAAACTTAACATCTAGAAGCTATTTTATTTAATTATCTTGTATATAGTTAACGTAAATACGAAGATAATATTTTATAATAATATTGATTTGTTCGATTTAACAATTAGTTTCGAGATAATACGCAATAAATAACTTAATATTAATTTTTAGCATTTAACAAAGATGTTTTTAAATATTAAAAATAAATTGTGTATCTTAATTAAACACAAAGAACTTAAGTAATTCGTAATATTTTCAAATATAAATATAGAAACAATTGACAACTTTCTTTATTTCTATAAAAGTAATAAAAACTAAATATCTTATCTTAATAAAAATATTAACAAAAACAAAAATATATCTATATGTAACACTTATAAAGATACTAGACAATAAAGAATTTATATAGTTTGTAAAGATATTATATTAATAACATTTAAAAATAGAAAAAGAACACAAATACTTTTGCGTTTTTTGTCTAAAAGATTTAAAACAAATACACGTATAATAGTCTTATATAAAGTGCTAAATATATTTGTAAATATTAGATTACAAATAAGTTTAACTAATTAGTTTGTAGTATTTTGTTTTTTCTAAATAATTATTAACAATACTATTATAAGCAAATTAAAATACGCGAAAACAAAGATAATTTAAGTTAAAAAATGTTTTTTTTTAAATACAAAAAGTTAAAGCGTTCTTTATATTTAATTAAAATAAATTTGTTGTAATAATATATTTTGTTGCAAAGTATTTCGAGTATTTAAAATACAAATTGATTGCTAATTATAACTTAATTTTACAAAATTTAAATAAAAGTATCTTTTAAATTTTTGTTAAAATTTAGAATTTTTTAATCTAATTAAGATTCAATATTATTAATATCGAGTTTTTCTATATTTAGCTTTATTGAGACTAACATAGCAAAAAAAACAAAAAAAACAAAAAAAAATATAACTAAATAAGATCTAGAATAATAATCTAATATTAAAAATCTTCAATAATCTTAAAATCTAGAATATAAATTTTTAAAATTGTTTAATATTAATAAAAATATTAAGAATCGAAAGTATCTCTTTTCTTAAAGAGATCTTCTAAGCAATATATAAAAGCGTCTAATTTTTTGTTAACTTTGCTAAAATAATATATAATTTAATAGTTAAATTAAAATAAGAACTTGTTTTATTAAACTTAATAACAACTTAATTGCTTAATTAATATAAAATAGTTAAAGTTTTTATAATTTGTAATTATTTTAACTAAATAGATTAAAGTTTTAAACTTGAAATATTATTCTTCGAATACACAAACAATAGCTATAAGTTTTTTATTATAAATCTTATAATTACACTTAACTAGATTGTATTTCTTAAAAAAGTAAACAACTAAATAAAAAACTTCTTCTTTATTATATTAAAAAAGAATATCTTTAAATATATAATTCGAAATATCAATTTTTATTATAATATTATAATTTAAATTGTAGTAACAAAGTACTATATTTAAGATAAAAACTTTCTTTAAAATTGTAAATACTAATTAATATTTCTTAAACTAAACAAAGATTTAATTTTTTTTAATTAAATAAGTTAACAAGACAACTATTTTGCTATAGTTGTAGATAAATTTTCTATAAAAGTTTGCAAATTCTAGAAAGCTTTAAATATTCTTAACGTTAATTAAAATAAATTAATTAACAATATTATCTATTTTAACTAAATTTATCTTAACTTTTTCGATAATAATTATTAATTCTAGATATAAGACTTAAGTAATATAAAACTTGCATTTAATTATATTAGTTTATAAATCTACTTTGCGCAATTTTCGAAAAATAAGTTTATTATAAATTTTTTATTTTAATTTATTATTATTATAGATTAAAATATTATTTAAATAAGCAATACAAAACTTATTTAAAAGATTTCGAAAAATATTGTTAATATATTTTTAAAACAAAACAAGTTTATTATATAGATCGAAAAATCTAATAAAATATTTAAAAAATCTAAAACAAATACAAAAGACAATAAGAGTTTTATTTTATTTCTAAATACGTAGTTAATTAAACGCAAAAATAATATTAAATTTAGTAAAGATTTTAACTTAACTAAAATAATTTAATATCTTAAAAATTAAAAATAAAGAATATTTTTTTTAACTATAATAGTATTTAAATTTTTATAGTTTACGCAAAATCTAAATTCTTTTTTAAGTTTTTTAACAAAAAAAACAAAAAATATTGTTTAAAAGCAACTAGCTCGAATAATTTTTTTACTAAAATTTTTATTTAAATAGCAACAAAATTCTAGAATTTTATTACAACTTATATTATACAAAGCAAAAACTAAAAACTAAATATATTTTTTAAAATAAACAATACAATTATAAAACAATAAGAGAACAAAATATTTGTCTCTTTCTTAAAGAAAATATTAAAAAACTCGAAATATTAAGAAAGCAAAATTGTAACAAAATCGTTATTTTTGTTTTGTTAATAATGTTCTAGATTTTCTTAAGTAATAAAGATTGTCAAATAAAGTTTCTTTTTTATCTAGTAAAGTGCTAGACAATAATTTCGATTATAAATATTAATCTTAGTATTCTTATAAAACAACAAGAATTTCGAGAGATTTAATAAACTAGAGATCTGAACAAGATCTAGTCTAAATTTAAACAAGTTTTTAACTAGATTTAAGAAGATATCTATTTCTTGTAAAAAAAATACTAAATATTTTAATATTTTTTGCGTGAATAATACAATCAAATTTACAAGCTTTTAACTGAATTTAGACTGACCGTTCGGTTCCAACAGTTGGAACCGAATTGCATAAATTATGAAAATACTAACTATATTAGGTTAAAACTTGGCCTAATTAGGTATAACTTTCGGGTCGGGTTATAGATTTTGGGGAAAAACCGACCCGAACGGTCAGTCTACTCTAAATCGATACAATTTTTATAATAGACGTTAAATTTGTTAGTTCTAATTTTATTATTTTCTTTATTAAATAATTGACGTAGTAATATAAAACTAATGCTTAAAATAAAAGTATATTAATTTAATATAAATATTCTTAAAGTATTTAAAGTCTTACGCTAATACTTTTTACAAAAATATAAAAAAAAAATGTTTTTTAAAAAGATTTATAAACGTCTTTAAACAATATAAGCAGTTATTTAATAACAAAAGTTTGTAACTTAAATAGTTGTAATAATAAGTTAAAATTTAAGATAAATTAAATACAATTTATAAGAAAGTTGTTCTTTAGTTTCTATATATTAAAAAAGTGTTAAATGTTTGTTTTGTTCGCTTATTAAATATAGCAAATATAATTGTTCGCAATACTTGTTCGTCGAATATATTAAATATAATATTAAGTTTGTCTCAAAGATATAGAATCTAAATTACTAGTACAACTTTAGTAAGCTTATAATATAAGTTATCTAATACAAAGATATATTAAATATAAATAGAATACTATTATAAAAATTTCTTTTTCGAAATTTAACAAATCTTGTTTTGGAAAAAAAGCAATAATAAGATTTCTAACTATTAGATCTTTATAAACTGACTGCGTCGGACCAAGTTAATTCCTAAAGTTAGAACCAAAAACCCTGTTCGAATCCTAGGGTCGAAATCGACGATTCGGGTCGATTCCTAGGGTTGAAATCGAAAATCGACCCGAAAAATCGATCCGAATTGCCAAGACTTTTATTTAAATAAATAAATAAATAATAAATAGTATCTATAAGCGTTATAGATACAAATTATATATTAATATTAATATTTTAAATTTTAAATTTTAATAGCATCTGTCGGAATACTGTAATCGATCTAACCTAGTGCTGGCACTATTCGGTCCGATACTATTCGACTCGATATTATGTAATCGATTCGAATAGCTTCGATCAATATATATAGATAGACAAAGTCTCAACTTCTATATAGTAATTAAACGTTCTATTATTTATTATTTTAACAGATTATAAGTTCGAAACAGAACAAGATATTTATTTGCTTATTGATCAAAATATCTGAAGTATAACTGATAAATCGAACTAACAATAGACTTACAATTATTACAATCAACTAAGTTCTTGTTAATTTCTAATATATAGAAGCTAACAATTAATTATCTGAGTATTTAGATTATTATTGCTTTAAGAATCGAAATATCAATATTATAACGTTGTCAAAACTTGTCGAACAATCGATCTCTTAACTACTGTATAGTCTCTCTATAGGGTGATTTCTCTGCAGAAAACCGATAAATTGCCGGTGAAATCCTGGTGAACTCCCGGTGGACATCCGGTGAGAAAACAGTAATTTCCTAGTAATTTCCTAGTGAATCACTCGTTATACTCGGTTTAATATCCCATAACACGCCCCACGGTTAGTAGGTGAGCTCACCGTTATTGCACTAAAGTATCAAAAAATAAAAAATTTAATTAAGTAAGTACTTATACTATCTAATATTAATAATAATCAATCTAAATTGCACGCACTAGTAGAGGGGGTCTTTCGTGCGTTTATATTTTAAGCAAAACGTCTAATTATGTAATTAAAATTCTACTAGCGTTGATAATTATAGAGCTAGAGCTTTCCCGAGTATTTTAAACTTTAAAATTAAGATTAAAACTTTAAATTTAAAAATAGAAAAATACTTTAACGACTTCACGCTTTGACGAATCAACAATTTAGATACTTTACTATTTAACATTCTTAAAATTAAAATCTCGATTAGGCTAGCGTCGAGACTTAGTCAAAATTTTCAAATTTTCAAATTTTGAAAATTGAATAAAATAGCATCTATAGGGTCTATAAAGTGGAAAACCGATGAATTACCGGTGCGAATCTGGTGAGAAGTTCAGAATCGGTGAAAACTTGGTGAACTCTCGGTAAACCCTTGGTGATTTCTCTAGGAATAACCAAAAACCGTGACTATCTAGTGGAAGCACTAGGAACTTCCGGTAGAATCACTTGTACAAAAGCCAGTACAGTATATAAACAATTGCAATCTTTAATTATTAACAATTGAATAACTAATATCTAGTTAAAAGTTCTAGACACAAACGTCTTACTAAAGAGACTAATATAAGTTGTAAAAACAACTAAACTTATCTTATTTGCAATTTGTTGCTTTTGTCGAAGAACGTTAATTATCTTTAATAGATATCTATTAATAGTAAGTTCTAAGAAATCGAAGAATCAATTATATAACAATTATACAACTAAGAATCGATAATTAGATAGCTGATAATTAGTCGAAGACGCGTTATTAAAGTAAGACAAGATTCTGCTTCGACATATTAATAAGAAAGCTAAAATACTTAGTTTTTTCTATTTTCGATTTTCTATTTATTAAAAAATTCTTTTATTAATAATTAAATAAGTTAATTTATTAGCTCGATAACTAAAACAAGTATTAATTAATTTCTCTTACTACAATATACAAAACAAATTAATAAATTAAATCGCGAATATTTTTCGAAAATTAAAATAATTTTATTAATTATTTTGAAAGCAATATCTAGACGCAACTCTCGATCAAATAGCAATTAATTTTGTTTAAATAGAATTGAAAAGTTTTTAATTATTGCAAAGACATAAAAGACTTAAATCAAAAAAACTAATACTTAGTTTTATTAGAATAAAAAGATTAAAAAGATCGATTTAACAATTGTAAAAATGCAAAATAATATTGTTACTTTTATAATTGTTAAAATTAAAAAGAAAAATAAAGAGATTAAATAATTTAGTCAGATTTCAAATAATTAACAAACTTTATTTACAATTAAACGAAAACAACAATTTAATCAGAAATTATCTATTAATACTTTATTTTTTAAACAAATTAAGTTTATTAAGTTTGTTTAAATCTATATTTGTTATAATTTTAAGACAGAACAACAAAAATATAAAACTTATTTAAGAGTTTATTAATTATTTATTTACTAAGATTTTGCTCAATTTATAATTGACAAAATTAATTAGATTAATACTACTAATAAAGAGAAATATATTTAGCTATTTTCTTTATCTAAATTTTTTGAAGAATATTTATTAAATTAAATATTTGATTCGAGTTTTATTAACTTATTTGATTTTTGTAATCTAATAGCTAGAATATTTTTATTAAAATTATTACTATACAATTGCGTTTTTTTACTATATTTACTAGTATTACTATCTACTGCTTACAAATTATTATTAGAGCTCTAAAAATAACAAATTATATTAATATTATTATAGCTATTAGTATCTTTGTATTATCTCTTGCAATTCTAAAACAAATTGCTAAAATTAGCAATAATATGATTTTTTTTATCTAAGAACAAGATTTGTTTGAAGTTCTTAAATAAATTAAGCTCTAAAAATATATTAAATTAAATATTAGATTTATCAATTTGTCTAATATAATTATCGAAGAACAAGTTAAATAAAATACTAATAACAAGAAGTATATAAATACGTTTCGAAATATTGTTAATAAAAGTCTATATTACAATATAAAAAAATCGATTTAATTAAAAAGATTTATTAAAAAATTGTTAAAATATGCAAGTCTAAAAAATTAAATATACTAATAAAAATTTTTGTCAAATTTGAGTTTCTTAAGATTTTCAACTTTTAGAATATTAACAAGTACAAAATTAAATTTTGCAATATTATTGATAAATTATATATCTATTTGAGCAATTTAGTTATAGATAAGAACTAACTTATCTTTAAATATTTAGTTAATTTTAATAATACTATTTGTCTCTTTATTGATTAATAGATATTTAAGTATAAATTTTTTTATAATAATAATATTCGAAAGCAAAAATTGTTTGCTATTATTTACAATTACAAAACTCAATATATTAATTTAATAGATATCTTAGTTATTAATATTATTTTAGTCTTAACAATAATTACTAAGTTAATTATTATTATAGAGAATACGTTTTTTGTTGTTAACAATCTTAGTTTTGTGTATATTAAACAGAAGAAGTACACAAATTGCAAAAAAATCGATTATTAATAATTAGACTGCTAAGATTTATATTTAAAATTATATTTTGTTTTAAAAAACAATAGCTTTGAAAACAATTAGAACAATAATAAAAACAAATATTGTTAAAATTACAATAATTAAAAGAAAGATTAAAAGAAATTTAAATTTAAAAAAAATAAAAACAAGTTTAAATTTAAGTTTAACAAAAATAAGAATAAAAATAGCAACAACAAAAAGTAAGAGATTACTAAAATAATAGTTTATAGATTTTTTTTTTGTTGTTGTAGCAATCTTATTTGCAATTTCTAAGTTGTTTATTTTTACAACTATAATATTAGCTTTTATTATTAATTGTCTTTTATACAAATAAGTTTTTAATACAAAATATTTGCAATATATATTTGAGAACTCTAGTATCTTTGTATTCTATTCAAAAATATTTTATCAATTAGTTAAAAATATAGAAAACAATTTATTTGTTATAGATATCGAAAGTATTTATCTATTTGTTAGATACAAAAACAAAAAAGTTTGTTATATTATAATTTATAATTTATAATATATATTTAACTCTTTTTACAATTTGATTTTCTATAGTTAGTTAAAAGATATTAATATTATTCGAAAAATTATTAGTTATAACTTTTCTATTAATATTTAGCAAGTTCAAGTAATTAAAAATTTTAATTTCTACTTTTTAAATTTAAAAATATCTATTGTATTTTTTGTTGTTATTATTGCTTTATTAACAATTAATAAAAATACAATAATTATATAATATAAACAACTCGATTATCTAGATAAACAGAATATCTATTAATTGATTTGCAAAAATATTTTCAATCTTATTAAATTATTTTCGAATAATACTTGTATTTCTTGTATATATACAAAAAACAAAGCAATATTTTATTAAATTTCTATTAGATCTAATTGCTAAAAAAAACAATCTTATTTATATTAATATTATAGAATTTATGTTTTTAGACAATTTTAATAATATTTACTATATTTGTATTTAACTAAATAATAAAATTAAATACTTGCAAATAAAATATTTCAAAAACAAGAATAAAATTGGTCTATTAACTTTTTTTAAGTATTATATTTATAAATTTGAATATAAAAATAACAAATATACTTGTATTTGTGTTAACAATAACAATAAATATATAAGTAAAGTTTTTCAAATCTAACACAAAGAGCGCAAAATATATATCGAATTAATAATTGTTGTTTTTTCTAAAATAAATAAATATATTAAATATCTTAATCAAATTTTAATACAAAAAATCAATATTATAATTAAAAATACTAACTTAATTGTAAATTTCTAATTAGAAATTATTTAAACAGTTAATTTATATTAGACTGATTGCGTCGAATCGATTAATCGAGTTCGAGTCGATTAATCGATTCGAATCTTAGCAATTCGAGTTAACTCAATTCGAAAGTCTTGACAAGTCGATTTCTAAAGTTAAAATCGAAAATCGAATCGAATTAAGTCAATTTCTAGAGTTAAAATCGAAAATCAATTCGAAAAAATCGATTCGAATTGTTAAGAAATAAAGTTATTTAGTAACAAATTTAATAAACAAAAATTAAATTTTAAATTTTATTATTCTTTTATTTAAATATTCTATAGTAATGTAGTAAAGTAATATATATAAACTATTTAATATTTATATAGTAAATAGATTACAACTATTATAGTCTCTTAATAAACTTCGATTCTATATTTTATCGAAAAATATATAATAATATATTTAGATAATATACTTAAACTTATTAATACTATTAATTAGTTTAAGATTTCTATAATTTTGTAATTAACTTTATTTTTAATATTAATATTATTGTTTTTACTTTTGTTATTATTATTATTGTTTTTGTACTCTATATCTTTATACTTGTTATTTATTATTTTTGTATTATTTTTTGTCTTCTTTTATCTTCTTTTTACTCTATTATTATTAATCTTAATTAAGTTTTTAATATTGTTATTTGTTAATTTTAAAAAATTAGATATTTTGCAATTTGTAATATTTTTATTGCTTGCAAAAGTGTTTTTAAATTTTTTAAATTTGTTAATTGCATTTAAATTGTGTGCTTTCTTCAATTTATTAAACTCTTTATAATATAAAATGCGTTGTTAAATTATTTCAATAATTAATATTATATATTTAATTATATTTTTGTTTAATTCGAACTAATTAGAATCAAACTAATACGTAAATTAGTTATTTTATTTATATTAGACTCTATATATATTTAAATATTAAAAAATTGTATTAAGTTTATATCTTTATTTTTTAAAACTATTTATATAGCAATTGTATTAACTTTAGTCTATTTTGCAATATTTTTGTCTTTAATTTTCTTTATTAGTTTAATTTTAAAGTATTGCACTATAATATAATTAGCTCTTTAAATATATATATATTACTTAAATATGTTACTATACAATTTTTTTTTTACTCTTTTATTAGTTACTATATTTTTGATGTTTTCTTTTATATTAATTTGAATTTGTTTAGAGACTTTTTTAAAAATAGTTGTTGTTTGCAATTTAATTAGATATTTGTAAAATGCTATATAATTAATATTTTGCTTTTTGTAAAGTAGTTTTTTATTTTCGATTTATATTGTAGCACAATTTTTATTAACAATAATTTGCAAAAAAGTTAATAAGATAAATATTTTGCGCTTTAAATTAGTTTTAAAGATAATATATATAGATAATATAAAACAAGTCTTTTACTTAATAATATTGTATTAGCTATTTAGCAATATTCGAATTTTTAAGTAAAAAGAAATTCGATCTTAAAAAGTCTATTCTTTTAATTAGTTTTAATAATAATATATGCAAATAATACAAAACAAACTTGTATATCAACTATATAAATTAAAACAATAAATAGTATTAAATATATTAATTAATATATAATATTTAAACAAAAAAGTTATTGCAATTATAAAATAAATTTATGCGTTTAATATTAGAATTAGAGTTTAAATATTATTTTTATTCAATATTATTACAATTAAAAATTATTATCTTTACTATATTAATTATTGTATAATATATACTTTTTAACTATTAAAATCGAACACAAATATATATATTTGCTATGCATTATCTTATTGTATTATTTATTAAATACTTAATTGCAAAATTTGTTAATTCTTGTATTCTATATTGTTAATTCTTTTATTTAGTATTAAAATTTTTTAACTTAACAATATATTTTGCTCTAAAATTCTAATAACTCGAATTAAATAAATTAATAATATATTCGAATAATATATTTAATATATTACGTATTGCTAATATACTTAATTTAGCTCGTAAAATAGAAGACAAGAAATTGCAAAAAAATATAACAATACAAATTAATTGTAACAAAGAAAAGAAATCAATTAAAATAATTTCTAATATATAAAAGATAATACAAAATAATAATATATTAAACTATTATTAATTAAATATTTGTAATATAGAAGAAGCGCAAATACAAATTTGAAACAATAATTTTATATAAAATTTGCAAATATTAGAAAACTAATAATTTATTAATTTTGAAGATATTTTTTGCAAAATTAATTTGAGAAATCTTGCAAAATAAAGCTATTAACAAAAAAAATAATAAAGAATATTAAATTTAAATATTAATTTTGTTAGTTCTTTAAAAAATTATTAAGAGTTTTATAATTAATTTTTTTTCTAATAAATATATTATTTATTTGTATTATTATTGTTTTTATACAATATATATTAATATTTTGCTTTATATATTTAAATAGCAATCTTTTTACTATTTATATTAATTGCAAAATTATTAAATCTAAAGATTTGCAATTGTTAAAGCAATTAATATAGAATTTAAGACTTTACTATAATAAATAGTAATAAAATTAACGTTTAAATATCTTTATTATATTAAAAATCGAAATAGTTAACAAAAAATTAAAAATTTAAACTATTCTATTTATTGTACTTTATTATTTGTATTATCTTGTTATATTATCTATTAAATATATTGTTTTGCTATATATATTTTTTGTATTTTTTTCTATTAAATATAATAATTAAAAAGTATATTATAATTATATATTTAAATTATCTAAATAATTAGAGCTAAATTATTAACTTAACTTCTTTAATTAAAAAGCTTAACAATCTTATTTTATATAATTTTATAAAAAATTGTACAAAAAGAAAATTATTGTATCTTAAAAAAGATTTAAATTTTTATTTTTTTATTTTTTTGTATTAATAATATGCAATCTACAATATAGTTTTCGATAGCACTATAATGCTACTTTAAACAATATTATAGATTGCGCATTATTATTATAAAAAACTAAACGCGCTATTACTAAGCTATTAAGATTTAATTATTTATTCTTATTATATTTAAATATATATTAAAATTAGAGATAATATAATTCTTAAAAAGTTAAAAATATTAATTTAATACAATTTTTAATATCTAGTTATTTTGGATGCATTATCTATTTGTATTATTGCTAATAATATTTGTTTGTTTATAATAATATTATAAATATAAAATCTTTTGTACAATAATTTAGCTATAAATAAATTTTACTTAAAACAATCTCGAATTTTATTTAAAAAAAATTCTTACTTCTATTAATTTATTAATTATTATTTTGTATTTTGCAATATATATTTTACAATTCGACAATAGTTTTTTTTGAATTTAAATTTATAATACAATTATAATATTTAATTATTATAATTTGCTCAATTGTTTGCAAACTTATTTAAAATCGATTTTATTAATTTTTTTTTTAAATAAAACTAAAAATTTATTTAATATTTACTAATAATACTAAACAAAAAAGAATATCTTTAATTATTTGTGTTAACTTAAAATAGTTCGAAATATTATCTTTTTAATATTTCTATATTAAATATTTATTCTCTATAATATTAGTGCAAAGATATTGATTGTCTTTATTTTAAGTTAAACAAAAGCGTTAAGATTATCAAAGTAAAAATCTTATAATATTTGCGCTAAATTATAAAAAAAATTAACTAAAGATTAAATATATTATTATATTGTATTATCTTTTTAATAATATTTGCTTTTTGTACTTTTGCTTTTAAGGCAACAACTAAATTATAATAATATTAAAAATAAACTTTAAATTTTGTTTAATATTTTGTTTTATAATTTATAGAACTATTATTATTTTTTTTGTTCTATATTTTGTAAAGATTTAATTTTTGTATAGAATCTAAAATATTAACAAGATTGTATAATATTTTATTAAATTCTTTTATTTTCGAATAATATTTAACAAATTTTGTTGAAGCTTTTTTACAAGCTTTTAATATAATTTCTCTTAAAAAATAACTATAATTTGTTATAGTTTTCTTTATATAATTAAGATAATTAAATATTGTATTAAATACTTAGAATTTCAAATAAATATTAGTATTAGTTGTTCGAGAAACTATAAGAGTGCATTTATAAAAAGAATTTAATATATTGTTAAGTAGTTAAATCAATTATTACTTGCTTTTGTTTAATTAAATATATTGAATTTTTTGATTTTTTAGATATTTTTTTGTTTAAAGATTAATATAGTTATATAATTAATATATATAACAAAGTATTAAATAAATAAAATTTTAATAAATACAAATATTTTGTATTAATTTTTAAGATTTTTTATTTTTTTGTTTTTAAAAAACTCTAAAGCAAATTAAATGCTAAAACAAACTATTAATAACAATAATAAAAGCGCAAATCTAAATAAGATTTAACAAATATATTATTTCTTTGTATTATTATACAAATAAATATTTTTTTAATTACAACAAATAAGTTTATATTTTTTATAATATTTTAAATTTGTTTATTCTCTAATTAAAGAACAATATTGTTAACAATTACTTTTAATCTAAGAATTGCAATAAAGTTTTAAGCTATTAAATTAATAATATAGATTAAACAAAAAATAGAATTTTGTTGTCTATTCTATTAAAATTTTTGTTAATTTAAGATTCTATTAAGTTTGTTTTTAAAAGTACTATTATTGTTTGTATTATTAATAATAACTTTAAGAAGTTTGTTTTTAATTTTAAAAAATTTTAATATCTTTATAAGCTTTAATATTAATTGTCGATTTGTATATTTAATATTAAAAGAAGTAAATTTAATAAAATATTTGCGATATTAAAATATAATATCGATTTAATATATTAATATTTTAAGATAAATAACTTTTTAAAAATTAAACTATATATTTAAAGCAATAAAGATATATTAAAACTTTTTTTAATTTAATTTAATCTTGTTACAAATTTAATTAAAATTTGTAAAAATTAATTTTAATAGTTTAATATAATTTAGAAGTACTAAATTTGATCGAAACATTTCTAGTAATTTTTAAAAGTTTAAATTATTAATAATTCAAAAAAATAGATTTAAATTAACAAATATCTTGTATAGTTAATTTTTTCAATTATTTTAATTAAAAAATAATAGATTAATATAATTTTTCTTTTATTAATATATTAGTTTTGTATTATTTATTTGTATTATTAACAATAATTTACGCAAATAAAGACTAAATTAATTACTAATTGTAATCGAAATTTTTTTTGTTTTAAGCAAAAAATAGATTAAAGATATTTCTTTATATTTAATATATTTAAATAATTGTATACAATAGAATAATTTAATATTTTTTGACAACTTTTGCAAACAATTTTTGACAAATTATTAATAGTTAAGACTATTTAAATATATTTGTTTTAAAACTTAGATTATATTTTAATTTTAATCTTTTTAATTTAATATAAATAAATAAGTTTATTTTAAGTTTTATATAAAATACTTTTATTAATTGTAGTATATAATTACTATTTTTTAAATTAAATCTTAGTATTTATATTTTATTTAATATATTTGTTTTTGTCTTTTAGTTTAAGTAATAAAAAATTATTTAAAATCTTATTTAATACTTTTTAAAACTCTTTTTTTCTAGTATTAAATATACAATTAAAATTTTAATTAAATTGATTTGCAAATTAATTAAGATATAAAGTACTAAATAGCAAATTGCAAAAAATAGATTTACTAAAATTATTTTCGAATAAAGACAATTGTTAACTAGAAATTCTTAAAGAATCAAATATTTTGCAATCGAAAATAGTATAAACAATATTTTTAAGTAGTTTAAAGAATTTTTTTTAAAGTAAAACAATAATATAAAAAAGTAATACAAGTATAAGATAAATTAAGCAAAATTTTATATTAACAAGTAATTATAATATAATAATATAGTAAATTGTAACTTTAATAATATATTATAATTATATAGATCTTAAAATAGTAATTCTTAATATAATAACGTAATTTTCGATTTCTTAGCAATTCGATTCGATTTCTAATATTGAAATCGAAAATCGACTCGAATCGAATCGAGTCGATTTTAAAAAAGTAGAAATTAACTCGAGTTTCGATTCGATTTCTAATATTAGAATTGTCGAGTTAGATCGATTTCAATAGTTGGAATCGAAATCCGATCCGACAGTTAGTCTAATTTATATTACAATTTTTTTTTGTTATTAAGTGTTTTATTATTTTTTTCGAAACAAGTATCGAATATCTCTATAATTACAAGTATATTCGACGCATTAATTAATAGAGAGAAGTGTTAAAAATTTAATTAAGTACTAATTAACAGAAATTTTAGAATTGTATTTGATTTTCAATTTTAGTAAAATACAAAAAGAAATATATCTATTATATAATAGATAACAAAAGTAAGATCTAACAAGTATTAGAAGTTTATTAACTAGACAATAAGCAAGTTTTACTTAACTCTAATACTAATTATAGCAAAATTAGCTATCGAAACAATAATATACACTTATTTACAATTCTATTTATATAGTCTAATACTACAAATACTATTAATAAATTTCTAAATTTTGTAAAAACTAAACTAATAAACTTTTTGTAATAATATTATAACAATAACAAAGAGTTGTTTTATTCTTAAATTATATTAAGAACTCTAATAAACTAAATTTATCTATTTTATCTAAAATATTATTTTTTTAGACTCTAAAAATACTGTTTTTTTAAATTACTTTTCGATTTTAAAGATAGTATTCTTTTTAACTTTACTAACTTTAATAAGTTTTCTAAAGTTACTAAATTATTAAATATATTTTAATATTTATTGTTTTTAAATCTCGATCTAATATTGCAAAAATATCTAAAGTTTCGATTGTATTAAGATAAATTTGCAGATTTTTTTGTTTTGCTATTTAAGATTATATTATTAGAGTTATATAAGTTTAAAATTTATACTAAAATTATAACAAATATTTATTATAAAATAAACTAACAGCTAGCTAAACAAAACAAAATCAAATTTTTAGAGAAAAACAATATTTATATTGTTTATTTAGTATTTAATAGATATTATATACTTTGTAAAAGATAAATCTACAAAATTAAACAAAAAATTAATAACAAAATTCTTTACTATAAAGTTTGTTAAGTTATTAAAAACTTTAAACAATACAAAAATCTAAACTATATTAAGATCTTTGCAATTGTAATTAAATCTATAAATTATAAATTATTTTTATTTTTGTTACTATTAAAAACTAAAATCTAAAACAAATAAATATTGTTATTGTTTTTTTTTACAAAGATATTAATAAAGAGATTTATATAAAACTATTTTACAACTTTAAGCAAAACAAAAAGATTTGTTAATTTAGAAAAGCTTTCTATAAACTTAAGCAATTATCTCGAGTATAATATAATATTTTTGCAATGTTTTTTAAAGAATATTACTTTTGTTTATTAAATTTTAATCTAAGTATCTTTACTAATAACTTTACTATTATTGTTATCTATATAGACAATCTCTTAATTATCGATATTAACAAAAAGTTTATTAATATTGTTAAAAAAATTCTTGTTAGTTAATTTAAAATAACAAACTTAGATTTTGTTCAATAATATTTAGAAATTAAAATTGAGCGCAATTTTGCAATTCGAATTCTCTATTTAAGTTAAAAAGTATATTTAGAAAAGATACTAAAAAATTACAAGATATAGAAGTATAAATTAGTTGCTATTTTTATAGATATATTTAAAATATATATTGTTAATTCGAACTATATTGTCGATTTAAATTATTGTTATATCTATTAATTAACAATTAATTCTCTTATATATGCGATGCTAGATATTTGATTAGATATTGTTTTTGTTGTTTCAATAATAAATAAATATATTTTCGATTCTATCAATACTTATTGAAAAATTGTTAAACAAATATTTTGTTATTTTCGAGATATTCTTAATTTTTGTCTTATTTTCTATAGAAATATTTGTTTTTTGTTACACTATATCGACGTTAATTGAGACAAAAATCAAGATACTTGTTATTCTATCTCTAAATATATCTTTAATCTAGAAAATATTATTATTAGTTAATTATCTAAATGTTAATTAATTGTTGTTTTTTCTATTTGCAAAGTCGAGTATATTAAGTAAATACAAATTGTTAAGAAAATTATTTGATTTTAAATACTATTAAAGCAATTACAATTATTTTACTTATTTTTATTGTTATTGTTTACGTCTAGAATTCTTGTTGCTATTAAATTTTTTTTTAATACTCTTAATATTGTATCTAGTTGTTACTGTTAACTATTACAACAATTAGAGAATTATAGCGTTTGCTAAAAATCTCGCACAGTATATTCGAACAAAGTATATAGATATTCAAACTTAGTTTCTTTGCAAAAAGATTGCAAATAATTAAATTAAGCAAAAATATATCTTTATCAAAAAACAAGTAGTTGACAAATTAATCAAAATTCTTTCTTGTAATATATTTGAAGCGTTTTAACAAGTTCTTAAGCTAATTTAATAATTAAATTATTTATAATCTTAAGCATAGATATTAAATTTAGTTATTTGAACAACTTGCAACTAGATAGTTGCTATATTTATTGCTATTGATTTTTGTATTATTTATTCAAATTTGTATTTATTGTTTTCTTTGTCTTATTGATAAAGTTATCGAATATTATTGGCAACATCTATATAGACTTTTGTTAAAATTTTGTTTCTTATATATTTTTTGAGCGTTGAAGAACTCTAAACGCGTAAACATACGTACGTCTGCATATAAATTGCTAACAAAGAACTTTTATACACTTTTTTTATTTTTGCTAGAAAGATACTCGAAACTTAATAGTTTTAAGATAAATTTCGAACTAAATAAAATATAAAATATAATTTATATAAGAGCTAATTTGTAAACTTAGATCAAATAGAAGTATCAAAATATTGTAATCGATCTAATCTAGTGTCGACACTATTCGATTCGACACTATTCGATTCGATATTACATAATCGGTTCGGATAGCTCCGATCAATGTATATAGATGGGCAAAGTCCTAGCTCCTACATAGTAACTAAGCGTTCTACCACCTATTATTTTGACAGCATCTATAGTTCTTATAGATGCAAATTAGTTGTTAATATTAATTATTTAATATTTAAAATATTTAATAGCATCTACAAGCGTTATAGATGCAAATTATGTATTAATATTAATATTTTGATTTTTAATAACAACTATAGCGCTTATAGATACAAATTAGTTATTAATATTAATTATTTAAAATTTAAAATCGTTAATAGTATCTATAACGCTTATAGATGCAAATTATGCATTAATATTAAAAAAAAAATTAAAATTTTAAATTATATCTATAATGCTTATAGATATAGGTAATGCATTACTACATGCATTAATATAAAAAAAAATTAATATTTAAAAATTTAAATAATATCTATAATGCTTATAGATATAGGTAATGCATTGTAGTAATGCATTTGTGTTTTCTACAATAAATTAATAATTAAACAATATCTATAGAATTTATTTGAAATTTTGAAATTTAAATCCAAAAATAGAAATTCTTGGCAAAATAACGTAAATATTCGATTTCTTGACAATTCGATTCGATTCCTAATATTGGAATCGAAAATCGAGTTGGATTGTGTTAATTCGTGTTCAAAATATTAGGAATCGACTTGGGTTTCGGATCGATCTCTAGGGTTGGAACCGACGAGTCGGGTCGGTTCCAAGATTTGGAACCGAAACCCGACCCGACGGTTAGTCTAGATCTTTATATATAATAGTTATTTCTTTTAAAAATATTAAGTAGATTAATTATTAAGTTAGATTTTGATTTTAACTATTAAAATTAACTTGATCTAATAATTTTAATATTAGAAATTAATTTAAAACTTAATTCGGTTTGCGTTAATTTAAGATTAACTTAATTTAACTTAAATTAATATTTAATTTTAATATTAGAAATTAAATCAAATTATTAAGAAATCGAAAATAATGTTATTATATTAAGAATTACTATTTTAAGATCTATATAATTATAATGTAGATATATTATTAAAGTTACAATTTGTTATATTATTAAATTATAATTACTAATTAGTATAAAATTTTGCTTAATTTATCTTATATTTGTATTACTCTTTTGCATTATTGTTTTACTTTAAATAATTTTTTTGAACTATTTAAAGAGATTGTCTATACTATTTTCGAATGCACAATATTTAATTCTTTAAAAGCTTCGAATTAATAATTGTCTTTGTTCGAAAATAATTTTAGTAAATCTATTTTTTGTAATTTTTTATTTAGTATTTTATATTCTAATTAATTTGTTAATCAATTCGATTAAAATTTTAATTATATATTTAATATTACAATTAAAAAAATAAAAATAAATTAAATAAGATTTTAAAGATTTTATTATTATTTAAACTAAAATATAAAAACAAATATATTAAATAAAATATAAATACTAAGATTTAGTTGTAAAGCGTATCTTGCAACGTTAAATCTACTTTGCAATAATATATTAAATGTATATTAATATATATTTAACAAAGAGTTGCACAAACTAAATCTAAGCAAAATTAATATTAAGTTAATAAATATTATTTATATCTTATCTCTTTTAGTAGCAAGGAAAACAACGTCTTATAAAAAGATAATTTTTTTTTCGCATTTGCGTATTTTAACAGTTAGTTTCACTATAGATGCTATTATTACTATTATACGTATTATTTAATTTAACTCGCTTAACTACGTAGCTTTATT
>JAABUL010004002.1_pt1 | contig 20637 bp, 23 predicted proteins | sample 5559151 | NCBI WGS metagenome assembly JAABUL01 (sample SAMN10711876, study PRJNA513368) | rock metagenome | isolation source: Antarctica rocks | place: Antarctica: Victoria Land, Pudding Butte sud | reverse complement strand
AGTTTTGTGGTTTTTGGGGGGGTGGTTGTAGGGGAGGGGGTAAGGGAAGTGGAAGAGGAGATGGTGTGGGGATGATGAATGCCAGCGTGGTTGTTGTTTGTTGAGGTGACATTCGTGTATGTTTCCATGATATCATTGTATGAACTCACCCTGCGCAGTCCTTCCTGTGCTCCCAGCATACCGTCTCATGGGTACCGCCTCCTTGTGTTCAATCACATTGTCCAGATAGGTCAGCGCGCGCTGCAGTTTCCAGCCGTTGATCGCCTGGGCGGTTTCCCGGGTGTTTTTGAAGGAGACGCGGAGGTAGGAGCCGTGGGCGCGGGCGGATTTGCCTTGCTCGATTGTGGTAGCTGCGTAGCGGACCTGAGGTTGAGAAGGGGGGTTAGCTGGGTGAGTGATGGAGTGAGGTTATGTGGTGGTTTGGGGATCGAGCTGGCGGGATATCACGTCGCTGGAGGCTTGGAGACGGCGACAGCAGCGGCGGCCATGGACGAAGACAGTGTGAGGAGTTGGAGGGGAAGCTTACCATCTTGCACGAGTCTGCGCCGAGGTTGTTGATGGGCTGTCGTGTTGCTGTTCGCTTCGATGATGCTCGAAATTCGAGATCGCTTAGGATGTGGGTGGCGCTAGGCTGTTTCAGTCTAGCCGATATCTCATTTTCGAGATCCCGCAATTTTGCTGGAGCTACAACGACAACATATTCTAATCTCTAGACTCTTTCTCACATACCATAGCATGACTCGAGGTAATCTTTTCTTTCAGCTCTCTGCTTGGAGTGTGACTACAAAGGCGAGCGCTGCTGACTAGCTTGTGCTTTCCAGATTTGCGATTCAGGTACTGGACGTCTTAGCTACGATCACAATATCTGGAACAGCACCAACCTCCCACAGCGCTGAGAAGCTCATGATCCCTACATAAGCTTCAAAACATCCACGCACAAAAACCACAATGGCATTCACACCCCGAGGAAGAGGCGGCGACCGTGGGGGGAGTAGAGGCGGAGATCGAGGAGGTTTCCGTGGTGGCTCCCGTGGGGGCTTCGGGGATAGAGGCGGCAGAGGCGGTGGTAGAGGTTAGCATGCATGTCTCCTCCTGTTTAAGGCGGCATTTGCTAAAGCAAATTTGAAGGTGGATTCGGCGACAGAGGTGGGAGAGGTGGAGGTAGGGGCGCACCAAGAGGCCGCGGTGCCCCAAGAGGTGGTGGTCGCGGAGGCGCGCGAGGTGGTGCCAAGGGAGGTGCGAAGGTCATAATCGTATGCTTAGAGACGGTCCGGTCATTGGGAGCGGTGTTTAGAACTAACCACAGTCTTCGATTAGGAGCCTCATCGACATCCCGGGGTCTTTGTGGCTAGGGGTAAAGAAGACATGTTGGTGTGAGTGTTCACTTCCGACACTGCTTCCATCAAAATTCAATGGTGATGCTGACTTGGGGCTATGTAGGACCAAAAACCTCACACCAGGTGAATCCGTGTATGGGGAGAAGCGCATCTCCGTTGAATCAAATGCCAACACTACCCCCGCACTCTCAAATGACGACGTCCCGCCTGCAACCAAGACAGAGTACAGAGTTTGGAATCCATTTAGATCCAAGCTCGCCGCAGGAATATTAGGAGGTCTTGATGAAATATTGTCAGAGACTTGAAGATGCCATTCCTTTAAATTTTTCCGGACTAACAAGGTTATAGCGTGCGTCCAGGTGCCAAGGTGCTCTATCTCGGTGCTGCCAGCGGAACCTCAGTCTCGCATGTCGCGGATATCGTTGGGCCCACAGGCATAGTTTTCGCGGTTGAATTCTCGCATCGATCGGGCAGAGATCTCATCAACATGGCTACTCATAGGACAAATGTCATTCCCATCATTGAAGACGCTCGCCATCCTCTTCGGTACCGCATGCTCGTTGGCATGGTCGACGTGTAAGTTCATCAATTCTCGCTTGCATTGAAAGCGCGTGTTACTAATAAAGTTTAGAATCTTCGCGTAAGAGTTTCTAGGGTATCTTTTAGGTATTGCAAGGCACCTCCGCTAAACCTTTTCCCAGAGATGTTGCACAGCCTGATCAAGCTCGGATTGTTGGCTTGGTAAGTGGTAACGGTCCGTCCTCCTGGGCCTTAGCTGATGATCAAAAAGAACGCCCATCTATACCTAAAAGTTGGAGGAGGAATCGTTGTTAGTATCAAAGCGAACTGTATCGATAGTACGGCAGCCCCCGAACAAGTAGGTCTTCCACAGCCTGAATCACATCGATGGTCACGCAACTCCTTATTTTGAATGAGCCACTGCTGACCACTGGGACTTCCAAGGTTTTCGCTCGCGAAGTACAAAAGATGAAGGAAGAGAAGATAAAGCCAATGGAGCAGTTAACGTTGGAGCCTTTTGAAAGAGGTCAGGGTTCCGCCGCCTCGCACTTGAGACTCATCAATGCTGACACTGTAACACAGATCATTGTATTGTGATTGGGAAATACAGACATTCTGCGACTTGAAGGCAAAGGCTGGATACTACGAGACAGGTGTTTCCGTCCGAATGATCACGGTGTGCTTGATGTGCAATTGCTTGCTGTTATTGCAATCGATACGGGTCACGGCCCACACGGCTGCAATTGCAAAGTCTGATCTAATTCATATGAGAAATATATACCTCGAACACGCTCAACACTGCAGCGTTCGATAAAAACATCCTTGTTCAGCGACAGTCAAGTAAATACCATGTGGTCAATGAGGCTGTATCAGCAAGAAACCGTTGCAAAGAGTTGTACACGGTAAGCCAGATCAGGAGTAGTTCGTAATCCGTCGCCAAGTATGCACGACCTGTAACTCCGTACCTCATTTGACTCCACCTTTCATTGGAATTTTTCTTTCTGTGCACACACTCTCCATCAAAACCTCTCTTTATCCAGTCGCTTAAACCTGTTGCAGGTGTGCGTCATCTCGCACCGAGATGGTGACCCTCTACGCAGTAATTCCCTCGCGGCAATGGAGCTGTCTCCATTGCCAACGTCCTGCTTCTCCTTCTTCATTATCTGCCATACCACTGCAAATCGCAGACATTCATTCCTCCGACTTCAGCCTCGCGGCTTGCGCGCCATACCGAAGCCAGACGAGTAGATCGTGCGGCTTCTTCTTCAGCCCCAAGATCGACGAAAACGAAACATCCAACTCAATCTCCGGACATATCCCTTTTGCAACCTCATCTTGCGAGGCTGAGATGCCCTGCGGCACAGGGCACGCAGATTCAATTACCTTTTGACCTCGTTATATCCTCTTTTCTTAATGTTGTAATGGTTCCATATGTACTTTGTGGTCTTCAGCATTGTCCTTTTCTGCTCCCAGTCTGTCGGACAGTTGGTGACAATACCTTTGGTCGGCTCAGTCACCGTTGTTCTCTGATCAATTGAATACGCTACCAGCCTCTCTATAAGCCATATGCGAGTCTTCCATCATCCTGAAAGTCTGTGCTATAGCGCATGAGCCGCGCGATGATTTTCATCGAGCGGAACGATAGAAAGTCCACAGTCTCCGCTCGGCCAGCGCAGGAGATCCCACGCATCGCTCTCAACATTCGCGACTACAAGGCTAGAATCGCTATACAAGCCTCCATCGTGTTCCTGAGCAGCTGCATCCTCCCCCTCGCAGGCTACTTCTCACTACACTACGCCACCACGCTAAATACGAAATACATCCTCTCCATCGTCACGCCGATATTCGGCGTTGTCTCCCTCTTCGGCTTCATAACACGCACCACGCGACTCGCACGGAAGTCCTCTACCTGTCGACCCCAAGGCGCCACCAACCCATGGGCTCTCGACTTCTTCGATTGGAATTTTGTTGGGGGCTTCGTTATCGTCTCCGTCATCATATCAATTGGTATCGCACAGAACCCGCCGAATGTTAGAATCGCGTCGTTGCCGTTGGTGTTGCTGTTACTCCAAGTCTGTGGGCAGATGGTGCTGCTGATACCTCTGAGGGCGATGGGCTTCCGAGCGCTATTTCGCATCTCTTCCTATGGGAAGGGACAGTTGGCTAGGCCGGCATCTTTTACGATTGCAGAAGACGTTGTTGCTGTGGATGGGAATCAAGGGGTGGTCTTTCGAGGGGCTTGGGCTGCAAGGTATGAAGCTAGTGCCCCGTTCCGGAGGCTTTTGGCACGGTTGGATGTACTGTGGGGGGTTAGCGGGATCTGTGTTGCGGCTGGGATCATTGCTGTCGTTTTTGCTGTCCCGGATGCTTCTGTTGGATGGGCTGTTGGTCAGTGACCCATTGCTTGAGCACGATCTGCAGATACAGAAGTTGCTAACCCTGGGTAGGCTGGGCCGTCCCGTGGCTCTGGGCTGGAACAATGATTCTTGTCACCATCGAAATGACGAAGTCTATGTGCAAGCAGGAGAATCAAATGCAATTAGCAACAAACAGTCCTTTTCCCAATCTCCGGCACAGAAAACCAGTCCCTCGGCGAACCTGAAAAAGAGGATATCAACCAAAGAGTATTCGCACTTCAGAAGCAGTGAAGGCCGATTGGGACTAAGAAGACATCTTTCAGGCCGGCATGGTGTGGGACTTTGATCTCTGGATGATGTTGGTGGAACCGGTCTTCATGGCCAACTACAGGACTCATAATTCTGAGCTCCAACCATCTCTATAGGCAGACCCTTTGCTCCCCGGCCGCTCAGGGTTACAGTTCTTGCAATTTGAAAGGCGAGTGGGGCTCACGGTAAGGGCTATGCAAAGATTGCTTGGGAAGCAAGGGCCTAGATAGAGCCAAATACTGCCGGACATCGCCCTATCCTCCCCACCTTTGCCATCCACATCGGCCAAGCCGTTTGTGCAATACACAGCATGCACCACCCCTGGTGCCCTGATCTAGAGTGAGAGCAAACCTCAGCTGCCGCAAAGCCACACGCGATAGCGGTGCTCTTGCTACCCAATGAGGACGCTCCCAGACACCCTATAAGCCACCCTCCAAGGCAGCGATCAGTCCGTCTACATAAACAAGTGATCCCCGCAACTCTTGTCCAACATTCTCATCCTCTCTTCTGCACCGAATCCTGCCCTCTGCAAATCTCATCGGTCCTTTGGCCCCCAAAAACTTTTCAGCCTCGCACTAGCGCGACTTCGCCAGCATATCGCACCACCACCACGCCCTTCGTGAGAGCCAACCAGCGTATCCTCATCAATTAGGATGGACGGACTTCTCGACATTGATTGGGATGCGCCCTTTGACTTCGACAATTTCATTAACTTCCCCCCTGAGGCTGATGTGCAGGATGGTGTGGAGGGGTAAGGTTTTTTTTTATTGGCTGACGCTGGGGCTCAGGAAATGCGACCTGTACCGCCGTGAAGAACGTTCCATCTCTGGGGCTAATCTTTCGTACAACAACGGGCAACTTCCAGGGCCCCAGAATTCCATCCCTCAGGGTCAAAATTTGGACCGTATCGATAACTCCCGCTTGGTCTACGGTGGAAGATCCCATCTACCGACAGCTCATGCAATATCCATCAAAGAGTCTACAATGCGAGAGGATGCGTTTTCCGATTTTATGAACCAGGGTTCCTCTACCACTTTGCCTGAGGACGTTTCCAGTTCCAAGATGAGAAGGTGCGCCTGTTTTGGATGCCTCAACTTGTTCAGAACGTCAGAAAACAAGGAGGCTGTGTCATTGGCCAGAAGAGACGGGGAAGATATTCATTGTCGTATCCCAGGATGTGATTGGAAAATCACAGGAAGGAATAGCTTCACATATGATTATCACAGCAGGAGCGATCACGAGAAGCGCCATTTCATGGAGCCACGCCTAGATTTGAGTCTTGCGTGCACACAAGATCACTGCAACTTCATTACGAAGCGTCAGCCTGATCTAAGACGCCATTACCGATCCATGCATTGCTTGAACCCCGATACCTTCTCTTGTCCGGTGCTTTGGTGCAAGTACAGTGGGCTCAATGGGTTTACCCGCAAGGACAAACTTACCAGCCATTATAGGAATGTTCATGAAGGAAAGACAGGACGGGGGCAACCTTTGCAACGCATACAACCTGCTCTACCTGCCGCCTTCGCGTCTGAAGGCCGGGTCTCGGTCTCGATCTGAGCTCGCTAGCTCAGCAACTGGGAAAAAGGACGATTCGCTCCGCAACAGTCGTCGGATTAGAGAGCAGCCCGGTCCGAATCTCCATCAACTTTCATTTGTTGACAGGCCGCGGAATTATGGCTTGAGTATGTCAGTCCGACGGGAGTGATGTTCACTGTCATTTTCGAATACCACATACTTCTTTATGATTACCGTCTAGATATAAGCCTGTATCTACTGCATGCTAAATACACTGTCCGAATAACCTAGCAACCGCAATACCGTTAAAATGGCCAGCTTTGTGGTAGATTCAGCGGTAGCTGTCTAGAGCAGACCAAAAAGCTATTGATAGAAAATAGCCCAGCATGGATGTCAAAAGGGCGCTCTACCGCAAACACCCGCCCTGCTCACAAACATATAAGCATCTCCGCCCCCCAAGCATTTCAAAAGCCTTTTGCCAACTTCCATCTCGAATCCGGCAGCTCTCATTGGCTATCCGACCTCAACTCCATTCCTGCAGCCTTGTCTCAAGTGGGGCTCGCTCTCGCCAACGCATCGAAAAGCCTCAGCGCCCTGTTCGCCAACCAATCCGACGTGCACCTCGCCCCGAAATGGAGGGCGACACCCCAGATTGGACCCACTGGTTCGACTTCGACGCAGGGTCTGATGCGCAGCCTCAGGGGTTCGAAGAAAATCAGGGCGACCTGGCGGCAGAGGTTCGATGATTTTTTTTTATTGGCTGACCCGAGGGCTCTCTTTCGGATAGGGATGCGATGGGAATGTCAGATCGGCTCCGCTGGGTTTCAGCTTTGAGCCCCTTTCTGTCGATCAAACCTGGCCATTGAGTGATTCCATCGACTCATCCCATCCTTTCAAATGTTTCTCACCGTCAATGTTCAGCTTTCAGGATCTGAACAGTCAACAACATGTGCAACAGTCCAGCCTCTCTGAGTCTGCCATCTACGCAGAGCCTGTGCCGCAGACGTATATTGACCAAGGTTCCTTGGTCAATGGGGGCGTGCAAGAGAATATCGCTGGAAGAAAACACCCTCTTGTTGAATCATGCCTGATCCGTTGTGAAGGCGATAAAGACAACCGTGACCAGCCGTACCTTGATCCAAATCATAAGTGCAGCTGTATGAGCTGCATTTTCTTGGGCAAATATTCGTCGGGATCTTCTCTGAAGTGCAGAGTTCCAGGTTGTCAGCAGCAGTGCACTCACTGGCACCCTTATTTTACGGGGTCTCCACACGAGCAAGCCCATTTCGGCAAACCTGGAGACTACCACTGCCTTGAGGAAGGATACAAAACCATCACCAAAAAATGGGCTGATCTCAAGCGCCACTACACCGTTAGACACTGTACCAATCCCCCTAAATTCCCATGTCCTGTTCTTGGATGTAAATACGGCGGAGACAATGGTTTTACTCGCGAAGACAAGCTGAAAAGCCACCATCGTAACGTCCACCAGGGAAAAGTTGTCCCAGGGAAGGCTTTCCAGCCTATCGAGCCGAAGGCGAATAGAGCCAAGGTGATCAAGGGCAAGCCGCAGGGTGTTCAGACTAATCAATCCAATCCAAGCGCTGGTCCTTGAACAAGGACAACTCGAAAGGAATGCGGCGAAGGGAGGATCAGGTTTCGAGGAACGGCCTGGCGAGCGCCATGAGAGTCGGAGAATTGATGTGGATTTCTTTCCGTCCTTCTCTAAGCGTCAAGCCCATTGTGCTCTATTATTCATAGTGTTTCCTTCAACAATTTGCGTCCGTCATCTTTCGGCATGTACGGTCGTTTCTTCAACATTGTGCCTGCTGATTTCAATTCGTTGTTGGTCGCGGTCCGCACACTGTCCTTACCAAGAGCAGACGGCGATGGCTATTAGACTCTGGCGAGTACACAACATGGGAAGTCACACTTTGACATAACGGCAGATATAGGAATCTATTATAACCTGCGATGCGATAGATGAATGTGCACATCGCGTGACTACGTCCAACGCTCGAATCCAGGTTTTGGATTTCAATGCTCGCTCTCTAACATTCATCTATTGTTCTACGTGTGCATCTTTGTCCTTGGCCAGAGAACAGCCAATCGTGTACAGACTCGATTGGTATAACTCAAGGCTTCAGTATACTACAAACGCCTAAGGGATCCCACCCGAAAGGAGTACCGGACACCCCCGCGAATCTCAGCGTGAAACACATCAAGTGGGCATCATGTCTCCAAATTGTCAGGCCAATTCCACCCTGAGCTCTTTTCGCCAGCAGCTTCAATAGCGAACGCATCTGCATGCACTCCCCAATACAACCCTGAATGCAAGGAACTTAATACAACAGTACCCTCAGACATCAAGACGCCGCCGATAGCGACACCGCTCCATACTATCCAACAGTGTCATCTGCACTCCCGTAGAGACGCTCAGCAGCGCTCTAACAGCCAATATACACGAAGACTGCTTGGGGAAGCTCATAGAACGTACCCTCGGCAATAATATCGAGTTCTGTTGTATCAATCCGCTCTCCTCTCCCGTTCCTGCCTCTCAGGTTTCTTTGAGGCTCAACGGTGACTCATGATGCACATCTGCAAACGACCACGAGCTATAGCCATTACGCCATTCAACGCTGACTTATTCAATATTCGCCTCTCGCACGGATGAAATCACCGTCAATCGATCAAGCTATATGCCCCGATGCGAATCTACATCACATCTCCACGCTCGCTCAAGAGTCCAAGCAACAGAATGCCCGAGCGCTCTTCGGACAAGGGCCATACTTAACCCCTCCGTTCCTCTGGCTCATACATGCGTAATTATGAAGTTGTGAAATAGCGGACGACATCATTCATAAGTCTCTACCAACTCCTAGCATAACGAAAATGTCAGCACCACCAGATAGACCCACACGACCACTATCGAATCACCCACGACAATGACTAGTGGTCCCTCCATACACAACCCACACACCATCTTACCCATGACCTCCCTCTAGACTCCTCAATCCGTCATCTCAGCCCCATGCTAAACCCCCCATCCAACACAAAATCGCCCTTAACACCAGAAACCCACGAAGGAAATCCCCCCAAACCCCAGAGAAGCCAAATCCCCCACTTCCCCTCCATCAACAACATAAAACCCAATATCCCCTCCCTCCACCCGCCACACAAAACAGCCTCCTTCCCCACCCCCCCCTCCCCCCCCCCCTACGCACGATCCACCATCTAATAGTACTATCCAACCTCCCACCAATCCTTTACACTCCCCTCCCATCTCCCCTCCCTCCCAAATCCTCAGCACAGCACTAGGCCCCTCGTAGTAAAACGAAATCTCGTTATAAGTTATCCATTTATATATTATAAATTAGCTCAAAAGGCTATTATATTCATATCAGCATATCAGCATATCAGTATTAGCAAACTCCCGAGGAAACAGTAGGTCACCATGTGCCCCCGCATACGCAGCGAATGTGCAAAGATCAGGGCCCCCAAAAATAAGGCAATGCTGTAAGAAATATATAATATTATCCGCAAGAGTCATTTTCCAATGTAGAAATTCAGTAGGTCACCACATGCAGTTGAAGCTCGAGCGATTTCGGAGAAGATCATGCCAAAAGGGAACAGGCAATGCTACAGGAGTTATATTCGTAAGAGCCAGTCTTTAATCTGCCAATGCAGCAATAGACGATACAACTTCAGCGGATTCCTAAACGATCATCCCAGAATAGACAGCCAATGCCGCAGGAAATATATAGAATAGTACGCAAGAACCATTTTCCAACGCAGCAGTGGGCGCTGAAAATACAGCGAATTTGCAAAGATCATCCCAAAAGGGGAAAGGGGACAGGTAATGCTGCAGGAACTGTATATGCAAGATATCTCTCTCAATTGCAAGATCACTCCTGTGCTAATTCTCAATCAACTCCGCCGCTAGCTTCTGCTATGCTATACTCTTAAGATACTCCATGCACCGAGCCATTTCCTCCTGATATCGCCAAGTCAATCGCTAAAACCTCAACACCATCGCCATCCCGCAATGTCTATATAAACACCTCCTTGAAGATTAAAAAGCCCAGGAATCCAATTATATTTGCATCGGCTGAGGAACAACCGGCAATTCAGTCACAGGCGTACTTGGCGTTGGCATCGCATGCGAAGGGACGCCTGACAGAGGTGGACTCGGCATCTGTGGCTGTGGCGTATGATGCTCGCTCTGAAGGGGAGGAGTTGGTACTTTCTCAGCAGGCATCTCGTCCGCTGTCGGCTGCTGCTCATGTGGCGGAGGTTGCACGGGGTCCAATTGCATCGGCTCCACTGTCAATGATTCTGGCTGTATCGGATCGGTGCCTGCAGTGTATACACGCACTGGCTCTTCGTGCGTTGGTTTCGCGCTCTCTACGGCCTCATGCTCGGCAGCTTCGCGCGTGGCTTCGTTGGCCTGGGCAGTTGCCTTCTCGCATTCGGCGCTTTCGCGTGTCGCTTGACTGAGCTGCGAGTAAATGTCTCTTTCGTATTCCGTTTGGACGTGTCCGTTTGTTTCGGTGTGGGCCCGGAATGATTGCATTTGTGCTTGCGGTGCTTGATATTGCGCTTTCGGTGAGTCCGCAAGTGCAGCCTTTGGTAACATTTCCTGATTGAAGTTGCCCTTGGTAGGACTCGTAGTGCGGCTCATGGAGGGAACACCTGGCGTCTTCGTGGCAACATCTCGTTCATAGACAGCATTCGAAGGGACGTCAGTCACTGGCGGTGACGGACCACTCGGGGCCGGTCCGTTCGCATTGGTGATTCTGGGCGATGCTTCACTCGGCTTGTTCCTCATTTCCACGTCTTCGTCCGATTCCTCGCCCAACAATTCTTCGTCTCTCACTTCCATCATCTCTCGCCGATGCTCCTTCCTCACGGAGTCTGCCCCACTTATACTACCCTCGCCCTCACTTCCCCGTTCTGCTGCTGCAATCTCCTCTGCAGTCTTCACCCTAGGCACGAACGGATGATCTTTCAATTCCTGCTCTTCAACATCCTTCCAGCTGCACTTCGCATGCTTCTTGGTACAGCCCATGCATGCTGTCAGATTCTTCAAGCAATCCATATGTAATCGCCGACACCTGTCGCAGGGCGGCTGGACCCGGTCTCCCCTGTTGAGCTGTTCCATACGAGCCATCATGTCAGACTTGAAGGGGCCACTGTCATCGAATCGGTCCGCTGGCGAGGGTTTGACGTACGGGAGGAGGGACGTAGGTGTATGTGGTATGGGAACGGGTGATGCTGTGTTGAGCAAAACGCCGGCATACTCCATCGAGTCAGCGTAGGGTCTAGAATTTGGCTTCGTTGGAAGGGCGGTGGGTCGCGAGATTGGCGTTGGCCTGTGCGAATGATCCCCTTCGCCAATCGAGTTTGAACGCTCACTTTTGGTATGGAACTTGCTGAGCAGCTCGGCTCGTGTCGCGGCCGAGACATGGAGTGGCGTGATGCCGTTGGTGAGTGGTGCACTTGATCGTGGTTGGTCGTGTGTGGAGCCGTTGTACGAGGGACGGTCCGCTGTAGGCACTGGATATCTCGCATTCACAGCGACAAAGCCTCCACCTGTTGGCGAATTGGAGGCACGTTCCCCATTACTGGGCTGCCTTGAATGTCCTCTATCCCCTCCGCGACTTGGGACCCGACTTCGAGTGCTGTCTTCTGTCGTGGCTTCGGCTTCTCTTCTGCTAGCAATGGCATTCCTTCGACTTCGAATCTTATGATTAAGCTGTCTTGCGCGACCGGCAACTGTGTCGCGTTAGCCTGTCTATTCCTCCCCCAGTAGTGTACATGAAAGTGAGCGGGTAGTAGATCCTCGATAACACGGTAGTCACTTACCCTGATCAGCAAGATGCACACACCCTCCCAGCGCCTTCTCCAGAATCTCCAACGTCCCCAACTCTTTCTCCTCATCCTCTCCAATCGGCTGCGGCGGTATCAACTTTTGCGGCATACCACTCCTGACCAGGACGAAATCCTCCTCTGAAATCTCCACTCTACACTGCTTCGTATAGAACTGACAGACCTTCACTCCCTCTCTGATCTGGTCTAATTTGAACTGCTCGGGCTTGTTCGTCGCGAATTCCACAACGTCCAGCCAGCCCACACTCGTATTCTCCGACTTGCCGTTCATCTTCAGCACACGCGGGGGACCATCGAAGAGACGTTCGAAACGTTGGATGAGGATGGGACCGAGGGGGCGGGCACCGAGATTGCCGGCCATGGATTCATGGCGGTGCAGGACGCCTTCGTAGTCGGTAATCAGGGAGAGAAGGGAGGGGAGGGAGTCATGTTCGGCGGATATGAGGGGAAGAATCTCCTGGAACTGGCGGACGAGGTAGTTGATTTGGAGATGGTGGTTGGAATGGGTCTTGTGCTGCTTGGCCGGTGGTGTGGGCTGTTTGGGAGGTTCCGCCGATGGGCTCCGCTTTCGTTTCGTGGAGCTGGATGAGTAGTCTGCTGGGTGCAGCGGCGGAGAGCCCATGTGGTCCATTGTGGATGATGGAGAAACGTCCGGAGAGAGTGTGAACTGAAGGATGACAAGCAGGCGGTGTAGGCAAAAGGTCGGAAGCTAGAATACCGTGAGCGTGTCGGAGTGGGGCGGGGAGTGATCGGGTTCCGTTATCGTAGCAGAATGTCCATATTGGTGAAGGAACGGAACAAAGCTGGGGAAGAGAGATGGAAACGAAACAAAGCGTAGAGCAGAGTCCGAAGAGAGGGAGAGAGAGGATGTCGGTTGAGAGGAGGAAAGAGAAAAGCAGACTGGCGCAGCTTTTGCGACATGCAGTGGGCAGCCCTCCAACCAGCTTTGGGGGATTCCCGCGGCAGAAACCAGGCAAGGGTGCCTCGGAAGAGCAAAGGGTGGGCCTTGCCCGCTTTGCCCCCATTCCTGGGCTCGGCCGGGCTCGCGGACTTGGGGATCGAATGGGATGTCGCCTGACGCCTAAGCGGTAAGTCACCTGGGCGCCGGCATACCCGTAGCAGTGAGGTGCCCCATTAGCACCCTACCACCAGCAGCCACCACGCCCCAACCCACAGCCCCACCTCATCGGTTGACCTACCTCATTCTTTCACCGCTAGCCGCTCTTGACACCACCGCCAAGAATCAAGCATCTCACAACTCACCACTCCATTCTACATCCCCCATGTCCCTCCACCCCCCACCAAATGTCTGAACGAGGCAACTTCCGCGGCCGCGGTGCCGGCGGAGGCAGGGGAAGCAGAGGAGCAACCAGCGACAGCACTCGCGGATCCAGAGGCGGCCACTCACAAACCAGCACTGAAAAGCCAAAAAAGGAAAACATACTCGACCTAACAAAATACATGGACAAAGAGATCAGCGTCAAGTTCAACGGAGGAAGAGAAGGTACTTCTCCCTCCTCCCTTCTACCTTCTCCTATGCTTCTCCCATGTAGCACAAAAACCACTCAAAAGCCGAGCTAACCCTCCCCCAAAAACAGTAACAGGCACACTAAAGGGCTACGACCAGCTCATGAACCTCGTCCTCGACGACGTCAAGGAACTCCTCCACGGTACCCTCCCCTCTCCCTCCCCCTATACCCATAACCCCCCCTATCCCTATCCCTTTCCCCTCCCCCCCTCCCCCTCACACCACCCCCTCTAACACCCCCCCAGACGACAACAACAACACCTCCACCCGCCCCCTCGGCCTCATAGTAGCCCGCGGCACCCTCCTCGTCCTCATCAGCCCCCTAGATGGCAGCGAGCAGATTTCGAATCCGTTTGGTGGAGGGGACGAAGACGATTAGAGGAATGGGTTGGATGGGCTGGACTTGGAAAGGAAGAGAACATAATGGGAGGAGGGGAGGATGGTGTAGGCGATACGACAGAAAACAATGACATAGACAACGGCGCAAAAGGATCAAGGGGTCACAGGAGCAGCAGGATGAATATGGGGTCTGCAAGCGTCACAGAAGAGCTTGACGACGAGCTGATGTTTTGATCGAAATGACTGTCAAGGCAAAGATGCTGGAGAGGTCATTGAGGGAGTGGTTGTTGCGTGGATTAGGCCATAGTGGTACCGTGCTTGAAGATAGCTGAGAGGATGAGACCAGCTTGAGACCAGGCGCGAGATAAATGGAAAATGAAAGTCCTGTGGTTCACTATCCGGGCTTGGGATCTGGCCCTTTTTGGTTCTTTTGATACTCATGAAATAAAGGTGAGGAGTTACAGTGTAAAGATAGTATATTAACTCCTTTCCTATGCACGCTAATATCGACACATCGAATCGAAGACCGCATATATACTCATGCACAGCATACTACACAGCTCATCTACCACGTGAAGCTCTCCTCCACGAAATCAATCGTCACCCCCGTATCGACCACCCCCCTAACAGCCCCTCTGACCTCATCGGCGAAAGCGCCTGGCCCACAGACAGTAACAGCAGTAGCCCCACACCGCGTCACCATCTCCTTCCTCAAGACAATGCTAGGATCGCACCTCCCCGGAAGCATCTGCACAGTCTCACTCCTGCTCTTGACCTCCAACTGCGATCTGGGCTTGCTGACAAACATGATAATCTTGAGGACCTGCTTTCTGTTCCCCATCTGCAGGATCTGATTCATCCACGGCCTGACCCATTCGAGAGTGTCGGTGGTTCGGACAGACCAGACCAGCACAACCTTTTGAGTCGCGACGGTCCCGGCGGCTTGACCTTCGAGCAATTCCCGGATGTGGCCGAGTTGATGCGTTATGCCTACGCCGGCTGCGAAGAGGATGACGGTACCGTAGGAATGGAGGCTGTCGAGGCCACCGTATGGGCCTTCGACGAGGCCAGTTACTGTTATGGTGCCGGTGGGGGAGGCTCGGGCTTTGTTGTAGAGGTTCGCGGTCATGCCGGTGCGTTTGGCGACGATGAGGGACATGGTTGTTGTTTGTTGGGAGGTGGTCACGATAGATTGGCTTCTCTCAGGTAGCTTCTCGTCTGAGTGGGTGTCGAAGGTCTCGGACCATGCAATAGAGAACGGGTGGTTCATCCAGAAAGAGATGGTTGGGAGGTAGATGTAAAGATGGGATCCGGGCTTGAATTGCCATGGTCGAGCCATGTCGATTGTCACACGGCACGCTTCGTTCCCCTGGCCTTCAAGTGCCTCAACGGTCACCTTGGTGATTTTGCGAGGTGAGAGATTGCGGTAGAAGATACGAAAGAGCCTAGAACAGCGCTCAAGAACCCAGAGAGCGATGACCCAGTTAATATAGCCCTCTCCAGGGAGAACACCCACGTGGCAATGCACCTTGACACCGACAATTGCCACGATAGCGAGAATTTGGTGGATATGCAAAAAGGTCTCGTAGAAAGCGTGGCGGACTATCGAAGTTGCTTGAATCGTGATGACGCCGAATGCGACGGTGCTAAGCATGCCATAAGCGAGAAAAGGATTGTTGTGAAGCCCATCTGCAACACCTTTGGAACCCTTGGCGTCATGTTCGTTGACTGCCCAAGCGATGGTGTGCAAGACTGACTGCACTACTACAACCCTCCCAATCCATCGGTGGAAAAGATTGTAAGTGTCGAAGCTGATTCGTAGTAAAGGTATGAATGGACTGTTTCTGCCAGCGAGGACAACCAATGGAAGCATATTGACGAGCGCGAGGTGACCTGTTCTTCCACGTAACTCGGCGATGATCTTGGCCTTGGGATCGCTGTAATCGAGATACAAGCAGTAGAAGATGTTGGTGACCAGGTATGCAGTCAGTAGTACCGTATGCAGCCTTGAAGGTATCGTCCCCACATTCATTGCCCTCGACAGCTGGATCTCCCTGTTATGCCTCTTCCTCCACAACGGCGCATACAGTATCTGCTTCTTGACCCTTGGCCATATTGCTGTCCGATCCTTTGACCAGTACGATTGTTGAAGGGTGCCAGAGTTGAGGTTCAGCATGTGCCGGAGGTGCGCATTTGCCATTTGCCCAAAGCGCACACACAATACCACAGAGATGACGAGTAGGACACCGATCCAGAAACTGTATTCCAGCCTGTCGTCTAACGGCAGGTCAACTCCTGTCAGACCATAAGTGTATGGGAGAATTTGACTTTTTGCGGCGGCCTCGCCTGAGAGTCCCTTCGTACCATTCATTGCGGCGGCGGCACGTATTCGATGCGAGGAAGTAGCGAAAGTGTTGTGTATGACATTAAGCGGACTCATATCGATGTGACCAGCACTGGTCGATAGCGTTTTGCGTAGTGATGTGTGGGAAGTGAAAACGAATGCCTCGGCCTGTGGAAATTTGTCGAGATTTTTGTGGAGATTCGATAGCTTTCAAGGTCTGAGAAGATAGTTGGTCGCGTCGCGTGCCGAGCGAAAGTCTGTGGAAGAAAGAAAGAAGAATGGAAGCAAAGACCAGCTTTGTGGATGGTGTGACAATTCGATTCAAAGACAAACGTGGTTTCGAAGAATGGCTCTTGTGCAAGGCGTGGCGACCTTGTCTGTGTTGAGATCCTAGCTACTCATTGTGATAGCTCTTCATGGTCTTTGTTTCGGTATCCTTTCTTCGCATTGTAATAACAAGTGTTTGTACAGCACCAGGCGTAAAGTTGTGTATCCTAGGAATGATGAGCGATGAAGTGACGAGACAATGGTTGGGTTTTTTCCGGTTTTCCGGCTTGCTATTATGGTTACTGTAACGGCCGTGAAATCTATCGTATTACGTGGGTCGTCAAAATCGTGTGGGTTCCGCAACTGTCTCAAAGATCAAACACTTGCAGTAAATAATGTTGGCATCACAGCGACGGCGAGGATGAGGCTGCTAGGGAGAGAGAAGATAGGGATACAAAGTCTCAGGAACGTGAGGACTCAACGAGGTCAGTGGAGCAAGGTTTGCTTGCTGCATGACATTCACTTTATGAGCTCTGCCCCAGCATTGTCCAATCCCGCATCATGAAGACGCAAGCTCTTCGTAGCGCCCGGGCCTGCCAGTGGCCGCTATGATGTCTGACACGATCATCAGACTGCTCAAACTCATGTCGAAACGGCAAGCAAAGCGCCAAGGCGAATGAATCGGATCTTCAGAGGTCGTCAGGAAGATACGTGAAACAAAGGCGATGCAGCATGTGAGGAATGAGTGATCGCCAGTCGTTGTCGTCGGCGCCAAGGAGCAGATGCAGGGTTAGCCTGATCTAGGCTAGCAAGGCGCTTACGCGCTACGATTGGTCCATCTCGTTCTGCCTCGAAACAATGATAGAACACCGCTTTCGGTATGGCTTCATCTGTTGAGTTGGCATCAGTGCCGGTATAAGTCGTCAGGATGTCTGATATTATAAAAAGCTGCGGAACCTGGCTTCGATCATACTGACATCTGCATGGAATGCGCCGCTTCAACCATTTGTCAGCGGTGATCTTGAAGTCTCGGAAGATGTCACTTCATTAGGACCGTGACCGAGGAGCCACTCGATTTTGAAGCTCACTCTTTGCGAAGACAGCGATGAAGACTACTTCTGACTGCCAGTTCAGATAGGAGGTGATAAACATCGATGCCGTCTACGAAGGAAATACCTGGGCTATTTGAGCCAAGAGATCTACCAACCACCCATCAACAAGGTTCTGATACTCCATGTTCTTTCCAATCTTCTCACCACTCTGAGAACCGAGTACACTGCCCAAGCATGACTTCATATCTCATCTCATTAGCGCACGCATCTGATGTTGTCTGCTACATCAATGCGGTGATTATTGGTGAGATCAGCAAAACGAACATAGAGTCAGCGTAGCAGATAAACCTCCATACAGTTGTCTGAACTGATTGACCTATGGGGGCAAAGCAGAAGCGCGTAAATGCTCGGCCTTCACAAACGGAGTTGCCAGTAGTCCGTGGTTTTGGGATTGAATGGGAAGGCAATAGGTTCGGATCTCAGATATCATCGAGTGCCCAAGCATGCTCAGAGGGGATTTGGAAGTTGACATGGTGTGGAACCAATGGCGCCTAGTTGTCGGGACGCAGACGGGGAGGACTATGAATAGTCTCAGCGCGGACATCGTGTAAGATGACGTTCATTGAAAGGCAGACAATTGCAAACGATATTCGCAAGCATTCATTCTATTAAAGGAAAGCGCCGTAGGCGCTGGACCTTTTCTGTCTTTCCTATATATTCGTAATTGGGGTGAGCTTGATGATACCCTTTTGGCAGTAATGGTAACGAAGATGCATTAGTACCACAATATCTTCTTCTACTCGCGCCTCCCTGGCCTCGATCGATTACATATTCCAGAGATATCTCACTTCTCACCCAGAACCCAAGGCAGAAGGTCCTCAGTTGGCGAACGCACGACTGCCAGGCATGGCCGGCTGAATAGGTCGCAAGGTGGAACTCGGTATCGAAGTAACAAACCCTTGATGAACGTTCCTCTGGTGGCTCCGAAGTCTGTCTTTCCTGGCGAAGCCATTGTCCCCACTATACTTACACCAGGGTACGGGGCAGGAGAACTGCTTGGGCTTTGTGCAGTGTCTGACGGTGCAATGGCGGATCAAATCAGGCCATCTCTTGGTGGCGAACTTGCAATGCTGTTCGACACAGTGGAAGAGAGGATTGCCAGGCTCGTGATAGTGATCTCTCTCGTGGGAGACGTATTCAGCATGGATGTCTGTGGTGAAGTTGCAGCCTTTGAAACGACAGCATAGACCCTCGTTCCAGTCCCCGGGTACGCCGATGAGAAGACAAGCCATGCAAGAACATCCTGAGAAATTCTGAAACTGATCATTACCCAGGGCTGAGGAGCTGCTGCCCATCAATGGTTGGGGGCCAGACTCTTGTATGATCTCGCCATGGCCGTTGTAGAGATCCTGGATTAAGGTACAATCAGGAAAAGCTGAAAATGACTGATCATTATCTGGGGTGGGAAAGTAGGGTTCGCCGATGGCAGGCTGTGTCGTAAAGCTAATTAATTCTTGAGGTTGATGACTAAGTGTTTCAAGCGTATTCGTTCCCCAGTCGAGGCTGGTCATTAAATGATTGGGCATGGTCGCCCTCAAACTTGGCTTGGCGGAAGACTGGTTGAATCTTCACGCCCTCGTGTCAGCCAATAAAAAAAACTCACGCAAACATATCGCCCTGAACGTCATTCTGGGGCGAGGTAGCGAGGTAAGCGTCCATGTCGAACCAAGGCATCCAATCAACGGCGTCGTTGTCCATTTCGAGCCGTCGGCACAATTTGTTTGGCTGGAGAGAGGGCGGATGATGTGCTGGCTTTGCAGCTAACGATCCACGGCTGACAAGTTGGGAGGAGGGCGAACGGCGAATAGGCTGTAGGTCGAGAGTTTGGAGCTGTTTTTTGGGAGTGAATGGGCCCGACAACAAGGTCGGGTGAGAGGGTTACTTAAGTATACGCCTAGGAGTATAGGAGGGCGACCTGGTTCTTCCCATGCATGGATACCCTCAAGCCCATGGCACATTTTCTTAGTAGATACAGTACTCATACCCAAACAGAGAATTCTAAGTACTGCGCATGTGTCATGGTAGTGTGATTTTATTCGACAAACATTGACTGTTGTACGTGCGGAGACTACATCAGGACACGCCAAGGAGGACACGAGAGCATTCGATGGCAATGATCGTGATGAGAATGGCAAGCCCAAGGTCACCTGGGAGAGCTCGAGAAAGACTGCCATCCTTCATCAAGGTTTCCTACCAAGAAGTAGCTCGGAAGCAAATTTGACTCTGCAATCAGGCTTTAGCACGCAGTTTATATGCACCTTGTGTCTCGGAATTGGAGGTAGAATAGGTGATCAACGTATCGACTGTTCAAAGCAGTAATAAGACCCGGTTGATAGAGGTTGATATGAAAGGTAAAGACATTGCCGTATTATCCCAGCCTTTTGATTGTCGCTGTCGTCGGAGATTGATGGATGCTTGTGGCAAAGCAGTCCTGCACTGAAGATCCTTACATGTCCGTATCATTCTCGAAATTCTACAGTCTTGGCGACATCCTCCCATCGTCTACACTATTGTCCACCGGCTACCGTCTTCCACAGCCTGTCGGCATCCTCTTCGACCACTATTTGGCTCCCCACTCCGTGACGCTGTTTCAATGGATGTTCGGGACATTGCTTCCGCTGGCGATATCATCTTGATTGTTGGCTCAGAGCCTGCGCAAGTCGCGAGGTTGCGCGTGCAATCTCTTTTTCTGAAAGCTGTCTCCAAAGTCTTTGGTGCAATGCTTGGGCCTCATTTTCGCGAAGGCACGGCAGCGAGCGGAACACAGCCCAAAGAAATATTACTGCCAGAAGATGATGCGGAAGCGATGACGGTACTCTGCCAGGTTATCCACCACAAATACCACGATATACCCTACTGTCTCAAGCCCCAAGCAGTCCTCGAAGCTGCTCGAGCGGCCGATAAGTACGACTGTTTGGCATTACTGAAACATGCGAAGACTCGTTGGCTAGATCCGTGCTATGGCCTCAATATGGTGACTGGGCTAGTGGTGGGAGTCTCCGAGGGGTGAACTTCCTTCGAATTTGGGAAACGTCCAGTATGATTTCGAGAACCTTGGCTGCCTTATGGCTGTAGCATTTCTATTGGACGATGCAGGAGCGTTTGAGGAGCTAATAAG
>JAABUL010004000.1_pt1 | contig 20642 bp, 14 predicted proteins | sample 5559151 | NCBI WGS metagenome assembly JAABUL01 (sample SAMN10711876, study PRJNA513368) | rock metagenome | isolation source: Antarctica rocks | place: Antarctica: Victoria Land, Pudding Butte sud | reverse complement strand
TGATGCGTTGGGGCTCGGTAGAGATCTGGTGTGTCTCAAGGTCCCCTCGCGGGTTTGTCTTCCGCAAGTGCGCGGCGAAGGGGCAGCGCTCCTGGGTCTGTTGGTCATTGGGGAAAGTGTAGCTAAAGTCGTTGATCCGGTTGGGGTCAGCGGCGACAGCAGCGTCGTCAGCCGTAAAAGCGACGTCGGTAGGTGCACCTGTTGGGTGTAGTCTCAGTGAGCCTGCTGCATATTGTAGAACAGAGAACGAGGGGGACTGTACCGCTTTTCCATCGCCCCATCAAGCGAGCGCCAAGAAGCTCCACGTCGATTCCATCCTTCTCGGCCTTTTGCTTTTTGAAATCATCAAATTCCGGCCGCAGTTGGAAAAGATAACGGAAAGCGAGAAAGTTCCCATCCAAGGCCCAGGACGGGCGAGTGGGCGTGTCGCCATCGCGTCCGAGAAGCATGATGCCTTGACGTACGGTTTCTTGCCCTTTGAAGGTTTCGGTGTCAACGTCTTTAACGGCCGGCTGAGAGATTCCGTCGAGGTGGCCAAAGCTGGAATGATGTTAGCGGCTCCGAAGATGTGGGGAGAGACGCGGGAACGAACTGTTCATGCCCCTTTTCTTTGCCACTATGTTTTCGGAGTTAGCATTCATTTTCGAAGTAGGGGATATAGATAAAAGGCGAGTCTTTCAAGTGCATGCTAGCTAGAAACGTCCGAAGGCTTTCATTACGCTTTGCACGGGAATAAAAACTTACGGACGAACAACACCATCGATGTCAATTACTTTGTGGATGCTGGCAGCTGGTGTAATAACCTTGAAAATCTCCTTGATCTCATTCAGTTTCTCATGTGTGGTGCTAGGGCAATCGCCAGTGACCAGTATGACACTATGGATCTCTTGCTTGAAGGCAGGAACCCAAGCGGGATCAAATCCTGAAGCTGACGTCGTACCTTTGTCGCCAAGAGCCGATGCATCGGCAAGCATTCCGGCCTCGAAAGGGTCGTCTTCGATCTTGTCATTGATTCCAATCTGCACGAGTAGTGAAACACAGGTTAGGCATCAATCACTCAGATTTGGGGCTTCTAAGTATCAAGAGTACTGGATAGTAACTTACTGTAGTCAAACCCTTCTGAGTGAAGGAAATGTTGATTTCGCTCAGCTTTATGAGATCTGTTTTGCTATCTTTCTTGTGTTGGTCGATGTTCTTGCGGTTATCCAGCACCTGGGCACTCGAGGTGATTAATGGCACACACTGTGCCAGCTGTTTGCGGAAGTCTTGGACATGGTCTTTATCAATCTGGAAGAAGAAGAAGGTCTGATTTCGCTTTGGGAGACCACCGACTCTGTCTTCTATAAGTGGAATTTGGCCAGTGAGTCCATGGCTAGCTTACAGAATGTCGCCTTGGACGTTGTGAAAATCCAGAGGGGCGGGTGAGGAAGCCATGTCTGATCTCTGCTAGGTATCTGGAAGGACTATGGTGATTCTCTAATGTGTCGAGATGAGTTACAGGACTGAATCGAAGAATCAAAGTAACGAGCGGCTTCCCACTATACAGGCAAGCTTGGAAGAGTGAAGAAGAGACAGCGGGGCAAAACAGTCACATAATCGCCTTCAATTATATAGCGTAAGCAGTAAGAAGCACATGCGGGCCAGGCTACGATGCAGCGGTCAGATGGGCTCGACTTATTGTTCTTCCTTTTGGTGGTTCGAGGTTACAGTGATTAATAAACTCACAAGCCGGCATGGTCTCGAAGCAAGCAGGCAACATTCTGGGGCTCTCGTAGGGTCGGTGTAGAGGCTTACCAGGCCACAGTGCCCGCTCGTTTGCGAGCTGCGTAATCGAGCCGGACATGGCTGAGCATGCTTATAGCAACACGAGGGCCCGGTGTGATCGAGTCGATTGAGGGCGCTCTTAGCTCAGCTGGAGAAGTAGTACGACATTGCATCTTAGGCCAACCAGTGATGGGGATTGTCGCTGCAACGAGCAAGCAACAAGAAATTCGAGGCTAGTGTGCTGAGAGGCGTTTACAAGCGAGAGCTGACATGTGCAGCGTCTTACGACTGCATGCATAACGAGACCATCATTGGTGCTATCTCTCTAGGCAACGTCTTGGCGCAGGGATTGTTTGATGAAAGCCCGGTCATGAGATCGCAGTGCTGTGAGCCGAGTCACTGCAGTGTAGATGCAGGCTCAGCTTTCCAACGCTGACTCTATAATCCGTGTCTGACAATAATGTCGTCCAATAAAGACATGTCGAACGCGAGAGACTTGAAGATAGGAACGAGCAGCGCGGAGAAGTCTTCTGCAACGTCTCGGTCGGAAACGTGAGCACCAAGAAATTCTCGTTCTTTAGGCGATGTTCAAATAATCTCTTGGGGCTTTGTCAAGAAGGACAGATGTGGCTGGTTGTGGCAATCTTAAGCTTTTCAGCCTTGGCATCCTCGACGCGTCGCATCGCGTTTGTCGAAGTAATTTGTGCGCTGGTCTCGATATTTTACAGAGTCATAGAACAAGTATTGACCTCAAGAGGTTACCTAAGATGTCTTTGCCCCCACGGCTCAAGGAGCTGCTAGAATATTCGGAAAAATCCGACGTGCTCCTTAGTGGGGCAATCTGTGGGTTGCGACAGCTTGATAAGGCTCCACTTGGACTTCGCTAGTTTCAATTTCCCCCTTTGCAGTCTAGTTCCTAATGGTCTATTTTCGAGAGCGATTGATCCAAAGTCTTGTCTGAGAGCAAAGCGTTCGCAAGACCTTATTTCGCTCACTTGGATTTCACCCCAGCCTTCACTCTATTCGTCTATCCTATCTCCGACGACGCTTAAGACTTACACTGATCAGAAACCCTCGCCACGGTCCGACTATTTAGGCTACCTAGTGTACATCGACTTCTCAATTACACGGAAGCTTATTAGCGATGACGACTACGCATGCAACGCCAGCTATGGGCTTGTAGTGTGCGCTTGTTGCAGAATCCATGTGCAGCAACATTAAAGACGCTGTCGAAGTCAAGAGTCTATTTGGCGAGTCACTTAAGATTTCTTTTCGGCGAACGATTCGCGTTCCTGACAATGACCGCAATTCCAGCCTGCCGCCCGGGATGGGGAACTTCCCTCTTTACTCGACTGCGAATTACAAGAACAATTTGTCGGTCGATATGGCGCTTAAGGGTGGTCTATTCCTGCCAATGTATCGTGAGTGCTTGCGTTATCGGCATAGAGCTTGAGCCTAACATCGACAGAACGTGAGGCGATGTGGATTCGCTTTAAATCTTATGACGAATTCGCTATCAAAATCTTCGTTGGCGGGATCAACGCGATCTCTGGCGAGCCAGCAATCGAGACAGTTGCAACTCGCCTTCGTCGTCTCAACCTCTTGGTCGATCAAAAGTCTGTGCAAGACTATGTCACAACTCTTGATTAGCTCTGGCTCGACGGTATTGCGAGCACTGAGGGTCGTGTTCGTCAATTCGTGGCTATGCCAATGGGTTCCGGCTACACAGTCGAAGCCCAAGTGACTGGTGAGGATGTCACTGGTGGGCTCCACTTCGAGATTACTCTTGCTAAATTTCTTGATTCTGTTGCAAGACATACTGTCCACAAGGTGTTCGTTAAGACCTTGATTGGCAAAAATATACCGCTGTCAGGACTATTAGCTTTGACGATAGTACGACAGGTCAAGAACATGATTCAGAAGAAGGAAGGCATCTATCCTGATATGCAGCGTTTCATCCACTCTGGGTTACAGCTTTCTGAAGATTGTAAGTATATCCTCCTGTTGTGGTCTATTACATACTGACCTGGATAGCCTACTCGCTGAGCGACTACAACATCCCGAATGTAAGACGAAATCCCTCTGGATTATCAGGCTTCAACTAACGCTTCAATGTTGTTTGTAGAGAGTTGAAATTCACCTGGTCTTAAGACTCCGAGGCGGTGGCCCCCTAGAAAAGCGAGAAAAGACGGAGCTAGGCGTCGCAGCCGGAGGTTATATCAAGCAGTGCATTCTTCGCGATACCAATCCGGCCAGCATTTGGCAACGCGACCGGACCATCTGCTTCAATGTTCAAATTCTCAACTCGGCCGCCTTCCGTAAAATCACCGGCCTAGCGCCGCCCAAATCCCCAATTTCGGCGGCCACGTATGCCAGCTACGGTCTTCCATTCTTCGAGATCTACAACGAGAAATCCGATATCAAGGGCGACTTCGAAGATGTTAAATCGGTGAAAGCGATCGACAAGATAAAAGCGAAGGGTGGGAAGAAGCGAGCATACTGCATCGATGACGATGACGAGCCGGCGTACAAAATTTCTACCATGATCCGTAACCCAAAGCGAGTGAAGCTGGGGTTTCGACCTGTTTCCGAGCTGGAGAGTGAGCTTTCGAGCATGAATGCTGCTCGCTTCTAAGCCAGTATTTGGGGGATGTTCTTTTCGCTAGCTGCTGCGATGCCTTCGTGCTTCAAGATTCTTGGTTCGGAGAGCACTTAGCATAATGGTGTGTTGTCCATGCACAATCACCGCATAAACTAGGGTAGCAAAATCCCACTCTAATCTATCCTTTGCCATGGCAAGTTATTGTAGATCCTAGAACCCATAGATGAAGTTTTGTGAGATTTCACACATGCAGACACTTTCTAGTTATAGCATCTATCTTTTGCTACAACATCTAGCAAATTCTTCGACCGTAATTGCAACGCGATCTTGATACATTAGTTTTACGATTGCTTATTCGCTATGTTCGTCCGTTGTTGCAGGAGCGATGAGATATCTAGTTTCGATTCCGACTATGCCACCTAGAACCCTCAATCAACACACCGGCAATACACACCGGCAATACACACCGGCAATACACACCGGCGATACATACTGTAGCGTCAAGACTTAGGACACCAATTTGTTGGCGAACTTCAGCTCCAGAGACAGATAATTGTAACTTTATTACTGCAGCCGTGAATGGGTCTGCACTTGTTGAGCTCACTGTACTCTTTCTCTTTCTCTGGTCGTCTTCGAGGGAAAGCAGCTGCCAGATCTACCCAGAACAGGTGGAATCGAGACATCGAAACCTCGTATTGGAGGTGATGAGTACTCTGAGTACTCTTATGCACAGATAGCACTTTACACTCTCCACACTCCAAAGTATTAGCAAGTCCTGGTTATTGACCAAAATACTTCAGACAACGTAAAGTTTACAGACCATTTCTGTGACCCAAGACTTGCACACTCTGTCTCTATTTGATCCAACCCTCTATTTGCTCTTTCTCTCGACTTGCTAATCGCGAAGCACGCCAGGTACACTGGGTTCATCACTAACCCCGGTTGCGCCCAGCCAAAGTTCACCTACACAGAATTAATGGCCCTCTATATTCCGTAGATTGATCATAGTCATCCCTACTATTTCTCTACACTATCCTGTGTCGTATGTCTTCTATTAGCACCTGCTTTCATGGAATCGGGGAAAGCGAAGACAGACCTGTGAACGATGGAGACAGTAATGGCTTCGAGAGTGGCAATGCTTTCATGACAGCTCCCAAAGAGCCTATTGCTGCAGAGAATTGACCCCCCAGCCTAAGCCGCTAATGGTCTTCTCAGCCATGACATTGTGAGACCGCGCTGAGGTTACGGTTAGCTCCCAAATACAATAAGGTCCTAGTAGGTGATCAGCCTTCGATAAGCTCCATTGCAAGGTAGAAGTCGGCAAGGATGTAATAGCAAGGAAGGAGATAGTGGGTCTTGGTCAAAGCTATGCGTCTTTGGCGCTGTTCCAGTTGTCAAATTTCTCCACGCATTTTTTGTGTGTCCTCTCAAAGGCATATTCTCTAAAATTGTGCTCCTGATTATAGAAATACCAGAGAAAGAAGATTCCGCTGGCGAAGCTGCGCATGTTGCACCATGGATATTCAAAAATGCGTAATAGATATCCTACGTAGATTGGTTGGGCGTCAAACGTTGCTAGACCATTGGTTTCTATAAGACTTGTCATAGTATGGGACACTCCGCTCTGATTTATTGCAGTTGCCAGTACAGCCATGTCCATGACTTCAACACTGTCTGAACGGTGGACCGAGTCGCTTGTAATTGTCCAAGATTGTCTTGTGAGAAGGCTACGTAACGATAAGTTCTTGTTACCTAGAATCTGTCAGCCCCGTCTCTTCCTGCATATCTTCACCAATTGCTTCCTCAGCTTAGACACTGGCTATAACACAACAGAAATGCAGAATCACGACACAATGCGCAAGCGCGCGATCTACGTTATTCGTTTCACATGGAGGCGTATCCTGACCGCAGCTGCAGTGGCATCCCTGCAACGACTGCGATCAGCTGGTCTCGATCAGGCTTCTGCCAGTGTAACAGAGGAAACCATGTCCTAAGGAAGAGCTGACCAAAGGCCAGCCAAGGGGGCAAACGGATCATCCATGTTGATTGAATGAGCGCTGCAGAACTTGCTTGTTCTGGTTACGCCAAGAAACTGAGGGAGCACGCTTTCGACGCGCCTAAATATGTTGTGGAGAACACGGTTGATGCGGGTCGAGGACGAGACGCTGTTTTAAGAGGCGCAGGGTGGTCGCATGCAATCCGTTACCGACTTGCACAGCTTATTGGGATGGTCGAGCTGAAATCGTGATATGCATTGTATGGTATTCCGCAATAGAGAACATGACACTTCAGCCTCTCAACACATACTCGACGGTGAAAGGTATCGAAAAGTCGATCGAAGAACTAGGGCAAATTCCATCTCGGCCCGACGATCGTGCGCTGGTCACACGTGACATGGTCTGGCTTCTTCCGCGTTTGTTTCAAAAGAGATCCTTTGGAGCACGCTGTCAACTCCAATCAACTCCAATCGCTCGACATTGGCTGTTGATAGAATGCCTACCCCAAACCATGGGTCGCAAGTTGCACACTCTAAAGGACACATTGATATGATCTGGACGATCCGCTCCCACACAAGAATGTCCAAAAGCCTTCGATAATCGTGGTCTCTAGGCAGCCACTTCATCTAATCATCCTCGTAGCACGACACGTTCTTCAACTTGGCTTCCTTCTTCTCCCTAGGGCAGACAGCACCGGTTCTGTCCCTAGCCCAGTTCATCTATCCAGATACCGGCTCCCCTCGTTTCAAATGTCCCTATGTTCGCCTTTCCCTTGTACATAACGCCAACCCTCAAGTCTATGGCCACCTCTCACGAACTCGCATCTCCGAGGGTCTTGGCTTTCTCCACCTTTCCGACCCTCCTAACGCCTATTTATCTTATGTCCTAGGACTCGACTGGCGCTCGAGGGTCATCACACCCCCAGACCATTTTCTAAACACTAAGCCGAACGGCTGTCGTAAGGTTCCCGGCTACAGTTGTATACCGGTTCCCGACGATGATGATGAAGACGAACACAGCTTGCGTATGAAGCGCTGTGGAGCACGCCTGGTCGTACCGGATGATGATTCTTGCTTGGAACTACAAGATCGATCGGTAAAAGCTGGAGAGAGGCAGATCTTTGGATGGCCTTCCGCAGGCGGGGTATGGATTTATCGGATCCCGCCAGCGGGGCTGAGAATCGATCCGGGGTGCTACGGGGATGACAATGGCTGGCTAGAAGCCTCCCTAGGTGTCTTGGAAAGAGGAGAACCGGAAATAAAGGCACTCGAGGAGTTACAAGTAAAGATTAGGGCACAAACAAACATGGAAGGTGTTTGTGGGGTGCTGAAAAACGCCGGCGCACTGTACTACGAGAATATCGAGGAATGTCCAGAAGCCTTGGATTTGGGTCTTTAATCTAGGACTGGGTACGAGCACCGTCGTCCAGTTGCGGAGACAGCAGTAGGCTACTTGTCTCGTTAGAGAGCTCTTCGCTACCGACGTCGAATGACGACTCCAGTATTCCCTGTCACGCCTTGCTCCCAGGCTTGGGTAGCATTTGATCTTCCATTGTTTGGGCGTATCGTCAAGTCGTCGGCGTTAACTTCGACCAAGATACAAACGGTGGTTGGACAATTGCATCCTTTTACGAATTCATAAGAGCCATTTCAGGCCCAAAGAAGCCAATGTTTATCATTGGCTTCTAGATCTCTGTCTTCAGAAGGTTTCCTGGTGCGAAACTCGGTCTGATTTTGTTGGCTGGAAACCTTGTACAAAACCAACATTAATGTTCTGTAGTGAGATTTAATATTGAATGAACAAGGCTGCAAGGCGATAGAGAAGCCAACCTGAACGCAGAAATAATTGGGAGATTGCTTTATTCGAGTAAGATGTATCTATAACACACAAGTATGGTTTCTGCACCTCTTTTTTCATCTCTGTTCCTGCACGCTAATATTCTGACTAATCTCATATCCAGCCGCCAATATTCGTAACATGTTTTCATCGTCAGCCTCAAGGTTTGCCTTGTCTCCTAGACCGAACAACAGACTGAGTGGGCTGGAAGGCAACGCCTTTGGCACCAGAGGCCATTGCGGATACTCGCCTGTTCTTCCCTGAACATACGTCGCCAGTGCATACCACGCCCAATTGTCCGTGTTACTCTATATCTTAATATTCTGTAATGGATCTTGAGATTGTTTAGAAAGACGCTTCATTTGTGCGGCACGGAGGACGTATTGATCTCGGAAAGGATTATCCGGGTATTTGATCTTGCCACCACCGCGCGAAGGAAAGGTGCCAATGGTCTTCACCAGCATCATAGCTGTTATCCAGGGTCGAGCTTGGGAGTTGTATTGTGAGATATCTGCAGGATAATTGCCGTCTCTTGCACCACTGTAGGCGTCCTTGAGGCGAGGCAAGGAAAACCAATGGTTGCAAAACAGAAGAGCAAGCCCATTGCCATTGAAATCGTTCTTGACAACGATAGAGCCGGGGTGGTTGGCGCAATCATCTTGATGGAGGGAGTTATCGTGGCAGTACACGTGCGTGTAGCTCAGCCGTACCAGTGTTGTTGGTAGGAGAAAGCATTGAAGAAGTTTGTTAGAAGAAGAATTCATCAGCTTAACGATACCATATTGTCTCGCCCAGACAGCCTTCTTGAGGTCCCTGTCTCCATCATGTCTAAATGGAGGCTGAATCAGTTGTTCATAATATAGCCCTTGCTGATTGGCTTCTCTGTGCTGATTCCGACGTAGATACTTTAAAGCTATAATCGAACCTAGTCACACACCATATGTTAGAATTAAACTTTTTCGCAGTGCGTAGACAGAGTTTACGATGAACTATTCCTCGGGAGCCGCTAGGATGTACTTACTGTCGACCTCCGCCCGGTACTTCTGCATGTACCTGGAACTCCCCAAGCACTCCACTAGAGCATAGTTACCCCAATGGTTTCCGATCCCGAAGCAACCGTCAGTAGGAAGAAGTGGATGGGCCTCACCTAGCCTAGCGATTGTTTAAACGTCAGTATCTCAATCCGAAAAGGACGATTTGGCGATAAGATGAAATCAGGCCAGGTACGATAGGGAGAATGGGAAGCAGACCCTCCAAGTATGGCTTCTTTGTCTCTGTCGTTACAGTTATTCCAGCCCCAATGCTTTGCAAAATCTGTAACATTCGAGTCCACTGTCTCATCCGTAAAGGTTGTGGGTAGACTAGTCAATTCGCCGATAGGTGATGTGGTGGCCTGTTGGCCACGAACCAAGATGTTTCGAAGGGTGGCGACAAAAAATATCGATGCAAAATGCATTATAGATATATCGTTGTCCGGTTTACAGACCTTGCGTTATTGACCGTAAAGAAGGAGGACAAGAACTGATACAAGCGCCTGAAGTGGGCAGCAATGATTGTAGCTGGCTAGAGCATCTTAATACCACCGGACCTCGACGTGGGATGCTTTGAAATAGACATCTGAAAGGACGTGCGACAATGATATTCCGATGGGCACGTCGAGACGTCGAAACGTTCTTGCGTTTCAATCTTGATCCTTCACTTTGCCGCTTCCTGAGCCTGCGCATCTGATCAAATGATGTTTTTGGAGTCACTGATGTCTTTTTCTGACCATACCGTTCACCCGGCCATCTGGGAGAATAGCTCTGTCACATGCACTACTTACTCGTTTTCACCTATTAATGCAATCTACCTATTAATGCAACGCGCTAGTAATTTAGGGGCAGATTTTAGGGTTATAAGGCTTAACCCTAGGTCTATGCACCTAAATCACTAGCGCGTTGCATTAATAGGTAGATTGCATTAATAGGTGAAAACGAGTAGGTACTGCCAAGATCCGACGTAACGTCTATCAAGGGCCCAATAGTGACAATTTATTCGCTTCCAAATCGCTTCCACGGCTCGGCTTCTTCGTTCTCTTGGTATCACAAGTTTATAGCACAGAGTTTGCGAGGTACACACTCAACAGCTGAGATTGGCTTGCTGAGGATCTTGCTGTGCACCTTGCTGTGCCGCATCTGCCATAGCATATTTACCTGCAGACCCTGGGCCATCTCTTGCGGCGCAATGCCTGTCTGCCAATAGCCATCCAATATGTCACAATGTTGAATGAATGGCAAGACAGCCACGCCGCGATGTAGGAGGTGGCCGAGTGAGGTTGTCCACGCGCTGCGCTACCAGCGACTTCTTGACCTCGCCAGTCAATCAGAACACTATCATCGAGAGATATTTACTAGGATTCGGGGCTGTATAATTAGCAAAGTTGGTGTTATAATTGTCCCGACTACCTCCAACGAAACACTGCAACCCTTTCTCACATTGACACGTTTTCTTCCAACTACATCACTGGGCTGTGCTCACTGTTTACATTATATCAGGCTGAATGTGTTTTACTCACTGTGAGCCGAGCCATGTATATTATGTAGAAAATGTCCCTTTGGAGGAAGCGCTCTGCATGGTTTTCGATAGTCATTTTCGATATTCACCCATGGCATTTCCATCTGGATTCATTATCCTCACCGGATATATAGCAATATTTCAAGTCATTGTTGTCGCTGTCCCCTGGTCCCCCCATCTTTTCTCCGGCACCGCAGTCCCTGCCACCGACGTTGCAACCTCTGTGGTAGTAGCATCAGCCAATCCCACCTCCAGCGCTCCTACAACGACTGCAACTGGGCAAGTGGACCCAGAGTATGCTCTGACAGGTTTCGACAAATGTACAGAGCGCGGGTTCGACATAAGCCACATAAAAGATGGATTTTCCGACATGATAAGAATGATCGGACGTGACCAATTCCAACCAGAGCCCATTAACAATTATCCACCCATCGATTGGGTCAGTGCGGCGGCGATCGACTTTTGGGGCCCAGCCGAGAAATCGAAGAATTATCGAGAAGATATTAAAGCCAATCTTGATAGAGCAGCTGCTGTTACATACCAGTCTTGGTGGAATCCTGCAGCACCTAGACTTCAGTAAGCATTCGAAACCTTCAGTCCTTGCTTTGAACATCCCACTCTAACATATCACAGCGCTCGGTGTGATGATCCGCTGACTTTGTGCACTTGTAATTTTGACAAAGTCACCGCTTACACGCTTCTCCGCTTCTCTATCAGCCGCACATCAACTTCTGTCCTGCTTATTTCGAGACGAAGACATTAGACACCGCTTTGAGCGACCTCGATACCTTGATTGAGAGGTCGCAGTACCTGCATAATTACTTCAATAGAGGTAAGTGCTTTGCATTTCTCTCATATTCATCAAGAGCACAGCAGCTTGGAGGTTTCCCGAGCAGCCATCACTAACTTAGGAACATTAGCAGAGGTATGGGCCCACGAGCTGATGCACATTAACGAGATTGGGTTTCCCGCATCACCGTACCCTGGTATCATCGATGTTATAGTCCGAGGCTGGCCAGAGCTCCCTGCAAACACTCCCGCTTACGGCTCCCTCTTCACAAAATGGCTCGCCCAAGCTGAAGGCGGCCAAGGCAGTGACCCTGTCGCCTATGTGGAAAATTACGCGTTGTTCATGCTTGCCAAATGTGTGCAGAGAGAAAAGGGATTCTATCCGCACAAGTATCAAGTGCCTCTGGATCCGGTGGCGCCACCCAAAGCCCAGGCGATCAACACGACGGACGCTAGAATGTTGGATGAGGATCACCCTTTTGATTACGAGCATTATTGTTGCGTAAGTAGATACGGCGATGCAGGTGCCAGTGCGGTAAATGTAAGCTCGCCGAACGCAACAGCTACTTAGAGTACTGTCTCTGCTATTGTGTCGACTATCGGAGCCAGTGTAGCACCACCTTACTGCTTCCGTGACGATAAAAGGGCTACGGCTGAATATATATGGCCACCTCGCAGCTTTACAGTCGCGGCCCATGGGCTCATAGATGGAGGTCGCATTTGGCATACTGCCCCCAAAAGGGTCGTATCTAGGCGGCATGAGTAGGACGCGGAGAAAATAGAGTGGGTGGCTGTTCACCATTGCACGGTGGGTGGACGAGCGATGGCCCTCAATGGCCCTCATCCTCGGCACTGGCCCCGTGGTCATGCAAGGCTCTAGATTCTAGGCTTTCTAGCCGTCCCGATCGAGCAACCTGGATCTACTTTACTAAGCGGACATCGGCACCGAACCGGGCCGGCCCGAACTTAATTGCTGTTCACGTCACATTCTCTTCTTGAAGCTGCACAATCGTACACCGAAATCTATGTGTCCGTGTCGAGATCCCATGTTCTGCAAGAGTAATAGTTTCCGAGACGTAGACAAAATACTAAGACTAGGGGAGCTGCAAAAATATGACGTCAGTTCGAGGATCTAAATCTCGGTCAATGGGGATTTGGGGGGGTCACACCCAAGATCGATGGCAATCATCTGCAAGACCGGCGCTTACATGGCTTGGCCAGATTTATTTGCTGCTGCTCAGGTGGTGCTTTTGTTTCTTCGAGCCAAGAGCTTTCAGAGTCTCGAACATCTCCGCCCCTGTTTCGCCCCCTCATGATACGACCACCACGACCATTGCTGGACGACCAGCCAGAGCCCTATAGCAATCTCGTTCACATTCCATCCGCTGACAATGGTGTGCGACTTGATCCGATACCCCGCTGCGACATGGTCCCCACCCCCTGGCCAATCTTACGTCCCTTCAGCTCGCATGGCTTCGCGACGTGAGGAATTTCAGAATTCTCCAGACTTGAGGGTCGGAGGAGCTGTGATTTCAAAACAGTATGCGGGGAAGAATGGCGCACTCCACAGCATAGGCCTAACGGACAATCGCCCGCAACAGTCGAAACCCTTTTGTCAATGATGGTTTTTCGACGACATCATAGCGAGTGGGAGACGCAGGGGTTCTTTCTCCACGGCATTTCCCATTCGTTATGAGTGGTACTAGTTGCAAGTTTTAAGATCCCAGCACTTGCTTCGTAGCGAGCTGTAGAGTCGTGGCTTGCTGCTTTGGGGCTAGAGTCCGGCTAGTGGGTGGGGCCGGGAGCTTTACCAGTCATTGAGATCTCAATTGCATCTTAACCAGCTAATATGACCAGCTTGTCCTCGTGTCGGACCGTGCCACGGCTTTTTACCGCTCTGGGTCCCCATCCATTGATACCGAAACGCCGTACACCCTCATTCCAAAATTGTGTGAATCGTTGCAGTCTGCAGAGACCTCTCCTGCGGTCCTCTTAATCAAACATGCAGAAAAGCTGCAGGCCAGTGTTTGAGTGCGGTGGTGACCACGATGATCAATGCCCTGAACGCAGTATGTTTGCAGCCGTCCGCCCGAACTCCCAAAGCTTTACCTTCCATAAATGCACCGTCATATGTGTAATCTTCGAGTGCATAAAGGATATTGATTTGTACCGGTCGATATAAGACTGGTATATCAATTACTTGCAGCCTCCGTTATCTCCCTTGCATTCCTCCATCTTCATCAATTTATATCGAGTACTCTGATCTTTACAAGCGCCGAAACACCATGTCCGTTACTTTAGAATCGCCAGCAGTGCTATCACACTACACACCAGCATATCTCGCCGAGTACATTGGCTACCAGGTGATCGCGGTCGCCATCGCCTTCATTGTGCTCGAAAGCATGTTCGTGGTTCTTCGATCCATTGCACGGCGAAAGACACTCTCACCTCTTGGATGGGACGATTACTTGATTATACCGGCGCTGATCGCAAATCTTGGGATGTGTGCTCACGGTATAAGTTAGTTTACGATGTTGTTGCGACACCCAAGGCACGATGCTAATATCTTCAATAGTAATGGTACATCTCACCGGTGCCGGTCACCATTTACCTGCAGTCATCATACAGCACGGTCCTGCCAAGCTAGTCGTATGGTCTAAGTGCATCTATGCTTCAATCTGGATATACTCCGTTGCAGTTATTCTGCCAAAGATGTCGATTCTCTGTCTATACCTTCGAATTTTCGTTCAGAAGCCCCACAGAATCGCCACTTACGTGCTGATGGGCGTAATAATTGCTCATGGAATATCTACCGTCCTCGCGGCGACTTTCGAGTGCACTCCGGTTTCCTATCTGTGGGACAGGACCATTGGCGGACATTGCTTCGACGCTGTGGCATTTTATCGGTTGGCAAGCCTTCCAAATATCATCACCGATGTGTTCATGCTTTGTCTACCTATGCCGATGATCTGGAGGCTCAAGCTCTCAACAGCTCGAAAGATCAGCCTAACCTTCGTTTTCCTGACCGGCAGCATGTGAGTGTTCCCGTATCTTCGGACCAACCCTGCGCTGTGACTAACACTTCCCAGTGGCATCATAGCGTCCTGCATACGAGCTGCTATCTTTTTCCGAACCAACGCGTTACAAGATACTACCTGTGCGTACCTCTTATTCAAAGGTCACCTTGGCCCATGCTGACATAGTGCACTCAAGGGTCATCCGTCAACCTAATAGTCTGGACGATCATTGAGCCTGGCACATACTTGATCGCCGCCTGTCTCCCCGCCCTCCGAACCCTAGTTAATCAGTCCTCATTTGACTCCATCAAGACCCGATTTACGAAAAAATCCACATCCGGCCATAGCGCCGACCGGTCCGACACATCCGTACGCAGAGCTGGCTTCGCGAAATTGAGGTCCAAGGATCCGAAGGCACCGCATAACACATTCGCCTCCGAAGATGATAACGCGGTGCCGATGACGTTGTATGGCGTTGATGAGGAGAAAGGCGTTGTGTCGTCAATGGAGAGGGCCAAGAGAGGTGGACACGTCCAGGTTACCCCGACGTTTTGAACTCTCTACTTTCTATCCTATTACATGGTTCTTCTTGATACCCCACGCATAATGTAACAATGTCGGCGCTTCGAAGAACGGGCTAAGAGGGACGGGACTGCTTGTGGGCTTGATTAAGCGGAGATCGAAAGGGCACACAGATTGGTGGCAAGACCACAGATAGATCTAGAGTTAAGACGACCAAGAATTTTTAGTTTGAATAATAAGGCACACAATAAATACAAGAGCGTAATTTCCATATTCCTATCCAATTCTTGGTTTCTTCTCTCGAAGTCTTGTTTCTCCGTTCAAGTCCAGGTTCTAGAAAATAAAATTGGCAGGAACGCAAGAAACAACAATTTTTGCACTTCTAGACATATATCTTATATCTATTAACTAGATTGTGCAAGATATAATATTTGTAAACTAGACAAAGAATTTACTATATATTTTAACAAAAAGCTTATAACTTATACTTTAATCTATTAGAAGCTTTGCTTCTATATAATAAAGAGAAATCTAATAATAGATTGTAACTTTGTATTAATTATAGAGTTTATACTTCTTATCTAAAATATAAGTTAATTAATACTATATAAATAGATAAATAGTTTGTGCACTTTTTATTTCGAAAAGAAATACTTCTATTTTTGGTAAATATACTTCTAGTTTTAGAATTGCGTCTAACTCTAAAGAATTAAAGATTTTTTTGCTTTACAAAATTATTTATTATCTTATATATTTATAATATTATTGTTATTATAGTATTTTAACTATTATCTAAGAAAAATTATCTAATTCTTTATAAATTACTAGACAAATAATAAGAAAAGTAACAAAGAAAATAATAATAATCTTAAAGACTAATTATTTAAAATTAAATTTTTATAAATTTGAAATCGAATTTTATAATTTATAAAATTACTAACTATATTAAATTAAAGTTTAATCTAATTAGATATAACTTTCGAATTAAATTTTCGATTTTAAGAAAAAATTAACTCGAATAATTAGTCTATAATCTTTATAGTTTTTGTATTTTTTATAATTATTAAATAAATTATATAGATTAATAATAATAATAAATTTAATATAAAAAATAATAATAATATTAAATAAATATATAATTAAGATTAAATATAAAATTTATATTAATATTTTATTTTATTGCTCGATTTAATAATAGTTTTTCTAAACTTTCTAAACTTTCTAAGCTTTCTAAGTTCTTCGAGAAAGTCTAGAATTAGAATTAGATTATATAATATAAAAAATTAATCTAAATAAGCTAAATTTATATTTTTAGAAATTTAATTTTTTTTAAAATTTAATAATTTAAAAATAATCTTAATTAAACTTAGCTTTAAAAAGTTTTAATATTTAAAATTTATTATTATATTTAATAGTTATATAATTGTATTAATATTAATATTAAAATTTTATAAATTGCAAATTTGATTAATTCGAATAAAATTTATTTAAAGAACAAATCTTAACAATTTAGATATTTTATTTATATATTAATATTAATATTAAGAATAATAACAATATTTTTAAAGAGTTAAACTTAATTATATTAGATAAAATAAAAGAGACTTTAATTATCTCTTAAAAGTTTAATATTTTATTAAGAGATATTTATTTAGTCTTTTATTATTAGTATTTCTTAAATAATAATTGTAATTCTTAATAAAACTTTAAGTATTTAAATAATTGCAAGTATCGAAATTAAAGTATAGTAACTCTTAAGTATTTAATTTACTTACTTTTGCTAGTTTACTTAAAACAACTTAAAGTCTTAAAAAAAATTATTAATATAATAATATTATATTAAAATAGTTAATTTATTTTATTAAAAATATATTTATCGAAAATAAAAATATCTTTTATTAAAATAAAAAATATATAAACTATTTATTAATAAATAGTTATAATAATATTAAGAATTTTACTAAATAATAAAAATATTAATATTAAGAGAATTAAATATATAAAAAGCAAATAGAAAAAATTAACTATTATTCTATAATATTTCGATAAATTTTATAATTTATTTAATTATAAAGAGATATATTAATAAAAATTATAAAATAAAAAGTAATTTTTTAATTTTTTAATTTTTTATTAATTTCTAAAATATTTTAAGATTAATTAAAAGCTTTCGAGATTATTATAATATTAAATTAGTAATTAATATTTAATTTAAATTAAACTAATTGTATTAAATCGAATTATTAAGTTTAAATTAAGTATTTAATTTAAATTAAGTTAAATTAATTTCAAAAGTTAGAATCGAAAAGTCGATTTAATTTCTAGAGTCGAAATTGATTATTCAATTTAATTTCTAGAATTAAAATCGAAATTTCATCCGAAAAATTAATTTAAATTGCTAAGACTTTTAATTAAATAATTAAATAATTAATAAATAGTATCTATAAATCTATAGATAAACTAATTGTTTAAATCGATTTTTCCTCGAAATCTATAATTTAATTCGAAAGTTATATTTAATTAGATTAAGTTTTAATCTAATATAGTTAGTATTTTTATAATTTATACAATTTAAATTTAACTATTAGAGTTAAACAATTAGTCTATCTATAGATACAAATTATATATTAATATTAATTTTTTAATATTTTAAAATTTAAATAGTATTTATAATACTTATAGATATAGATAATATATTATAGTAATATATTATTATTTTCTATAATTAATTAATAATTATTTTAAATTTTATAGAATTTGTCTAAAAAACTAAAAATTAAAGTTTAATTCTAAAAATAGTAATTCTTAGTATAATAATACAATTTTCGATTTCTTAATAATTCGATTTAATTTCTAATATTAAAACCGAAAATTAACTTAAATTATATTAATTCGTGTTTAAAATATTAAAAATTAACTTAAATTTTAAATCGATTTCTAGAATTAAAATTATTAGATTAAATTAATTTTAAAAGTTAAAATCGAAATTTAATTTAATAATTAATCTAATTTAAATTAATAAAAGAAACTATTTATATAAGATATTAGTTATAAGTCTATTAATATTATTTATAAACAAATAATATTTAGCAAAATTTACTTAATATACTTTAAAACTTATATTAAAAAATATAAATATTTATTATAAACTTATTTAAATTATATTAGTAATTTAGATTCTATATCTTTAGAGCAAACTTACAATTATATTCGATATATTTAATAAATAAATATCTCGAATATAAGATTTAATATATTTAATTAACAAATATTGTAAACAATTATATTGCTATATTTAATAAATAAGCAAAATAAATATTTATTATTTTATTAATATATAGAAACTAGAATATAACTTCTTTATAAATTATATTTAATTTATTATAAGTTTTAACTTATTATTATAATTATTTAAGTTGCAAATTTTTATTATTAAATAATTACTTATATTATTTAAAGATATTTACAAATCTTTTTAATAATATAATTTTTTCTAATATTTTCGTAAAAAGTACTAGTATAATATTTTAAATATTTAAAGAATATTTATATTAAATTAATATATTTTTATTTTAAATATTAATCTATTAATATTATATTAATTATTAATTATAAAAGATAGTAAAATTAAGATTAATAAACTTAATATCTATTATAAAAATTGTATTAATCTAGAGAATTAACTTATATAAATAAATATCTATTTTATCTTCTAGTTTATTCTAGCAAATTAAAAGATAATTTTTATATTAATATTTTTTAAAGAAAGAGTTTAGTATTAGTTTAAACTAAATTTACAAAAATATTTAAAAAATAATAATAAATTCTTTTATATAATATTTCTAAACTTTAATAATTCTAAAAAAAAGTTTCGAAAAATCTTTAAAATCTTTAACAAGAAATAAATTATAAAAAAAGTAATTTAATATTTAATTTAATAAATTTTTGTAATAGATTATATAATTAGATTTTAAAAATATATTAATTTAATTAAATTAAATAATATTATATTTATAATAATATTTTAACAAAATTTAAAGAATAATCTAAAGAACAAAATTATATATAATAAGTAGACTAATTATTTAAAATTAAACTTTTATAAACTTAAAATTAAATTTTATAAATTATAAAATTACTAACTATATTAGATTAAAGTTTAATTTAATTAAATATAACTTTTAAATAAAGTTTTTAATTATAGGAAAAAATTAACTCGAACAATTAGTCTAGTAATAAGAAAATTCTTAGCAATATATTTAGTTTTATTAAAGTAATTATTAATTTTAATAACAAACTATATAAAAAAACTATAAAAAAAATACAATTAGAATCGAAAAAAGCAAAAATTTTCTTTAACTTAATAATTAAATATTAGAAAAAAGAATTTTATTTTAATTAGAAATATAGTAATCTTAATTATTGTAAATTTGTATCTATAAAATTAAATTTTATTTAACAATATAAAAAAAAGAATTTTAGAGAAAAGCAAAATAATAAAATTTAAAAAATATATTATTTATATAACAAATTAAGTAATTTTACAAGAAATTATTAATTATAAAACTTAATAAACTATTAACAAATTAATATTATATTAAGAGAGATATTTAATAGCTAAAATAATATTAGAAAGTAAATTAAGATAAAGATAAATACTTTTTAGATTAAATTAAACAACAATTATTATCTAGTAAACAATCTAAATTAATTATAGAAAATTCTAAATAAAATATTATTAAACAATATATTTATATCTATATAAGAAATTAATTAAATATTTAATAAAATTATAAGAACAAAATAATTAAAAATATTATATTTTTATTTAATAATAAACTTAGATAACAAATATAATTAAAAGAATTTTTATAAATATTTAGATAATATTACAAAATATCTTAATATTTTAGCTAATTTATTAAGAGATAAAAAAATGAAAAAAATTGTAAATAAATATAAAAAGATACTAAGAAGCAATATTATTAAAGAAAAGAATATTTTTAATAAAATTTAATAATTATTAAGTAATATTAATTTATTTAAAGAAATAATAGAATAAACAAAGAAATACAAGATATTTAATTAAATTGTTTACTATAATAACTTATATTAAACTTATTTAGAAAAGAAAGAAAAAATTAATTAATTTTCTAAAAAGTTAAAGTTATTAATTTAATATAAGAAGAAAACTTAGTATAAATAAATTAATTATATTAGATTAAATTACTAAGTTTAAATCGAATATTTAATTTAAATTAAATTAAATTAATTCTAAAAGTTAAAATCGAAAAATTAGTTTAATTTCTAATATTAAAATTAACAATTTAAGTTAATTTCTAGAGTTAAAATTAAAACTTAATTTAAAAAAATTAACTTAAATTGTTAAAACTATAATTTTTAGTAAATTTCATTATTTTTAGTAATAATTTAATAGAAATAATTAATCTATTTAATTTAATTAATAAATATAATAGATTATTCTTATATTATATATTATTATTGTATATTATCTAGAAAATAATTAGAAAAAAAAACAAATTTTATACTATTTTTAGAATT
>JAABUL010003999.1_pt1 | contig 20646 bp, 20 predicted proteins | sample 5559151 | NCBI WGS metagenome assembly JAABUL01 (sample SAMN10711876, study PRJNA513368) | rock metagenome | isolation source: Antarctica rocks | place: Antarctica: Victoria Land, Pudding Butte sud | reverse complement strand
GTGCTTGGTGAGCAGACCGCGCGCCTGCGCCAAGGCTTGACCGATGATCGACACCGCCAGCGACGCACCGGCCATGACGCCAAGCGTGCCGTTGGCCAGCGAATCCACCCGTTTGGCGTGGAGGTCGCCAGCGAAAACCGTGGTTAGATAGCCCCTGATGAACTCAATGCGCTTGCCAGCACCGACCACCGCTCCCACACCCTCTCCACATCATCCCTATGTCTCTGATGTGGAAATGAAATCAGCCAAATCCAGGGCTCATGAAAAATGAGGGGATTCATGAGCCACCGACCCCTACATCATCCGCGAGTCCATTGAATCCCGCCTCTTCGCCCTCTCACGATCGCACGACTTGCTGACGCGCGAGAACTGGGACGGCGTGGGGTTATACGATCTGATCGACGCGGCGCTCGAGCCGTTTGGTGTCGCCGGCGACGGAATGGAACGCTTCAAGATCGAAGGGAGCAATGTCCGTCTTTCCCCGAAGGCGACCCTGGCCCTCGGCATCGCGTTCCACGAACTCGCGACAAACGCGGTCAAATATGGGGCGTTTTCCAACGACGCGGGATCGATCCTGATTGCGTGGACCATCGAACCTTCGGCGAAGGGAAGCCGGCTGATCCTCCATTGGTGGGAGAAGGACGGGCCGCCCGTCACGACGCCCTTGCACAAAGGGTTCGGCTCCCAGGTGATCGAGCGCGGCCTGCCGCACGAACTCGAAGGCACCGTAACTCTCGACTATCGACCGGACGGCGTGGTCTGTATGATCGACATCCCCACCCCACGAGGCGCCCAGGATGAATAAGGTCCTGTTCGGTCGCTGCGTTCTCGTCGTCGAGGATGAAATGATGATCCTTTTGGATATCGAGAACGTGCTGGCAGACCTGGGATGCCAGTCCGTGAGCGCTGCCGCCACCGTCGATCAGGCGCTCGCCCTGATCGACGCGCAGGCCTTTGACATTGCCATGCTCGATGTGAACCTAAATGGCAATTCGAGCCGTCCCGTGGCTGACGCTCTCGCCGCGCGCGGCGTGCCGTTCCTCTTCTCGACCGGCTACAGCGATCACGACGCCGGGGACGGCTACCGCGATCGCCCCTTACTGGAGAAACCCTACAAGGACGAGGCGCTGAGCAACATGCTCACGACCCTTCAATCGGCCGACCGAGTCTCGACGGCGCTTCTCTAAAGGTGAGGAGTGACTGTCTTGGCCGGTGTCTTTCGGCATTGATCATGATCACGAGCTGGCGGCGACGAGCCAGCAACTCGGCCACCTCAGTGGCGAGCTTATCGGGAACGGTCTCACGCTGCAACGCGCGGTCAAGCCACTCCTTGTCCTGACCACAAAAGGGAGATTTGACGTGTCTGATCACGTGTTCATGGCCGAGGTCGTGCAGCCGGTTTTGATCAAAGACGGCGGCCTATTCCTAGTGTCTCGTGCCGATGGTGACATTTCGCAGGAATGCGGGAGCGGCTTCGGGCTGTTCCACCGCGATACCCGATATCTCAGTCGATACGAGATTCGCATTGGAGGTAAGTCTCTGCTGACGTTAATGACGAGCGCGGCGCGCGGCGCGCAGTCCGTCCATGACATGACCAATGATAAGATCCGGCAATTGGATCGACGGACGCTTGACGTACAAAGTCTTGGCGTTCGTCTCGAGCGAACCGTCGTTGGCGAGACCCTTTGCCTGACCGACCTGCTCTCCGTGCGCAACTTCACCACCGATCACACTGGTTTCCGCGTCAGCGTGCTGGTCGACGCCCTTTTCGAAGACATTTTCGAGCTTCGAGGCGCCAAGCCCGGCAAGCGTGGGCCAACACCCCAAGTGACGATCTACGATAGCGGCCTAGCGTTTCGCTACGCCGGCGCCGATGCCGTCACCCGCCGTCTCGATGTCGTGTTTTCACGTCCCGTGCGGATGCGCAAACGCGCCGGCGTGCATACGGCCGAAATCGATTTCGAACTGGAAGGTCAGGCCAGCGAAGAAATCGCCATCACCTTCACGGTTTGCGAGGAAGATGCGCTCCAAGCCACGCCGGCGCCGAAGCCCGCCTACTACCAGGGCGTCAAGGTTAAGAGCGACGATGCAATCCTGGATGCGGTTATGAGCCGCTCATTACGCGACCTGGCGATGCTGGAGACGGGTCTCCAGGACAATTTCATCGCCGGCGGTATGCCCTGGTTCGTCTCCGCATTCGGCCGCGACAGCCTGCTGGCCGCTATGCAGACACTGGCGTTCGATCCGCGGCCGACGGAGGGCGTTGCGCGCCTGTTTGCCAGCTATCAGGGTAAGGCGACCGATGCGGAAACTGGAGAGCAGCCGGGCAAGATCCACCATGAACTGCGGCTGGGCGCGATGGCACGGCTGAAAGAGATCCCGCAGCGCCCCAGCTATATGTCGGTCGACTCAACGCCTTTGTTTCTGATACTGATCGGAAAGCACGCGCAATGGACCGGTGACCGAAGTCTGTTACGCGAACTGCGGCTTTCCATCGACGCGGCGCTGACCTGGATCGACGGCGATGGTGACAGTGATGGCGACGGCTATCTTGATTATGCCGGAGAAAAGGACTCGACATTCGGCATTCCTCGCAAGGAGGGTGGTGTACCGGAAGCCCCCATCGCCCTTTGCGAAGTCCAAGGCTATGTTTATCTCGCCAAGCTCTTGATCGCCGAAGCCTTTCGCGCAGAGGGTGCGCTCGCGACCGCCGACAGGCTCGGTGCCGAGGCAGCCGCCTTGCGCGAGCGCTTCAACCGCGACTTCTGGATGGAAGACGAGGGATGCTATGCGCTCGCGCTGGAAAAGGGCGGGCGGCAACTCACCGTCGTCACTTCCAATGCCGGCCAGGTGCTCTGGTCGGGCATCGCCGATCCGGACAAGGCCGCTCGCACCGCCGAACGGCTGATGCGACCGGATATGAACAGCGGCTGGGGCGTGCGGACCCTCTCTGAGCACGAGGCGGCTTACAATCCGCTGAACTATCACCTGGGCTGCGTCTGGCCGTTCGACAACGCTCTTATCGTCGAAGGTTTGCGACGCTACGGGCTTGATGAGGCCGCGCTTGATCTGTTCGCCGACGTTGTGAGCGCCGCCGGTCATTTCAGCTTGGGCCGGCTTCCGGAATTCTATGTGGGGTTCACCCGCGAGCCTGACCTGTTCCCGGCCCGATGTCCCTTCGCCGAGCCGATGCAGGCCTGGTCCGCGGGCGCCGTACCGCAAATGCTGGTCGCGATGCTGGGTCTCAAGCGCGACGGCAGCGCATTACGGATGGATCAGCCCATCCTTCCAAGCGCCATACGGCGGCTGGCGATAGAGGGTCTGCGGTTCGAGGGCGGACGGATCGGCTGCGTGCTGGAGCGGAAGGGCGATGGCGCCCTTTCGGGCCGAATCATTCGACAAGAGGAGGAACAATGAGCGAATAGCCGTTATCGGCCCAACGCGCGATCGTCGCGGGCGCCAGCTCTGGCATTGGCGCGGCTAACGCCCGGGGCTTCGGCCGTGGCAGCCGTGTTGGTGAACCATCCGATGCAGATGCGGCGGCCGAAGCGATCGTCCAAGCCATCACCGAAGTGGCGGTGGCGCGGTCGCGCGGTCGCGGATGACGTTTCCAAACCCAAGGTCATCGAGCATCTGTTTCGATACCACCGATGAGCATTGCGGCGGGATCGAACCTTCTGAGCGCCAACGCCGACTTGCAGAAAGACGCCGCCTTCACCGAGATGAGCCTGGACGACTGGCGCGGTGATGGATCTCGACCTCACCGGCTCTTTGCGCCCAGGAGGCGGTGCGGCGGTTTCGGCGCCAGGGCCTGGATCCAAAGCGCTCCGAGGCCTTAAGGCAAGGTGCTGTTCGTCAGCTCCGTGTCTTCCAACTGATGCCCTGGGCCGGGCACGCCAACTATGCGGCCGCCAAGAGCGGCGTGGAAATGCTGATGGAGTCCATTGCCCAGAAATTGGTTGGCGAGAAAATCCGCGTCAACGCTATCCGCCCGGAGCGATCAAGACCCCTATCAACATGGCGGCATCGGAGACGCACGCCGCCTTTCGAAAGCTGCTTAAACTGATCCCCTATGGACGGATCGGATGACCGGAATGCCACCGGCAAAAACATCCCGCGCTTCGCTTCTAAAGAGATTCTGAGATTCTGTGCGCGGGCGTGTCGAGTTGGCGTCGCGAGATATTATACAGCATGCAAAGTGAATAGCATTGTGCGAGCTAATACGCCGCTAGACCGGATGCACCATTGCCGACCGGAAGGCCTCCGCCGACGCCGAAAACGCCCAGAGGAGCAAGACTTCCATTACCCTCTACTCGATACGCAGACACGCCGCCCGTCCCGCGGAGTAGGTTATAGAGGTAGTGGTTGTCGGTGCTAAAAGCCAAGTCAGTCGGCTGACTTTTATCGCCCGCAGATCCCGCCGCGCCATTGAGCAAATGAACCGCCCCGTCCGGCCCGAAGTCGAAGCTGGCTATCGTGCCGCTCAGGAAATTTGCCGTGTAGCCGTGTCGCTGATCCTTGCTGATGACCACCCAGCAGCCATCCGTCTGCCCATCCTTTATCGACTGGCTATCGGGGGAAAGCGCGCCCGTCGAAAGGTTGAGACTATAGGACGATACAGCTGAGTTGTTCATCACGGGAAGACCGGACTCGACAACAAACAGGCGGCCACCACGGTTGAACGTGGCGGCGAAAGGCCGCGTACCGACCGAATGATTCGGCAGCGCCTGGCTCGGCCGCCCATCCGCCCCAACCAGGAAAACGTCGAGCGTGAACCCAGTGGTGCTCGCTACCTTCTGCGTGACGATCAGAGCGCGGCCATTGGGGCTGAACACGACGTCGCCAGGAACTGCGATAGGTGAGCTCAACATCCTGGTCGAATTCGCTATCGGGGTTAGAGTGCCATTGGAGGCAACCGTGAAACCCATGATCTGATTGCCCGCTACCGAACCATCAAGTACATAAAGCAGGTTGCCGAAGCGAGCTAGGCTCAGCGGCTCGTCCCCTGCGTAGATTTTCTGAATGGCTTCGAGACGGTCCCCGTTCACGGCAAATACCGTGACGTCATCACTTCCTGGATTGGCGGCGTAGAGATTACGGTGATCCTCGCTGAGTAGCAGGCCACCTTGTGTATCGAAATCTACGCCGATGCCGTTGCCGAACGTGGGATAGCGGCCGGTCTGCCTCAGCGTGCCATCGCTTGCTCGACTGAAGGCGATGACTTCGTTGGAAGCAGCCCTGTTCGTCATTGCGAAGACAGCACCAAGCGTACTGTATTGAGCGCGGCTGCTCGTCGCTGCTGTTATGGCACCTAGCAACACGAGAACGCCTGCAATGAGCTTCTTGGTAACGTTTAGCACAAGTCCCTCCCATTCTCATTCGACTCGTCGGCGTGGGGCGGCGGCTTTCGCGCCGCGCCGCTGCGAGGATGGGCCTCTCTTGGTGCTTTTTGGTCCCGTATTGGTGCTCGATCGTCCGGCTCATGCTGGCTCGTCCGGATGAGCGGCGGTGCGCAGGGTGTAGCCGAACTGGGCGGAGCAGGACCTCGTGCAGCTGCTGGACAGACCGGTCCAGTAGTGAAAGATTGTACGAAACTCCGGACTTCTGGAACCCACCGTTGCGTCAACGAAAGCGCCCGGCTTCGTCGAAATCCGCACGCATGGGTCAAAACTCCTAGATTGTGCGTCATAAGGAAGAAGGGGAGGATGATAAACGCAGGATGGGGAACTCAGCTAGACCCGCGCTCCGAACGCATCCATTGGGCAGTCGGAACACTGGTGCTCGTTGCAGAAGCGGCAGACCGTCAGTGCCGAACTGGCATTGTCGGGCAGCGTTTGCAGCATGGTGTCAGCGAGCCGCTCAAGAACGGCCCGATCTTCGGGTGCAATCGCTTTCAAAACCGCTGCCAGTGATTCGTGGCGGCGTTCGAGAAGGGCGGTTCGGTGCGCACGGCCCGCTGCGGTGAGGTTCAGAGCTACCGCGCGACGGTCATGTGACGCCGCGCTACGCCTCGCGAGACCCGCTGTTGTCAACCGGTCCACAAGCCGCACTGTGCCGGGATGTGAGAGCCTGAGCACCCGCCTCAGCTGATCGATCAACAGGCCGGGGGTGTGACCAATCACGACCAACGCTGCAGCGGTCTCGCCGCCTAATGCCGTCCCATCCAGCGCCGCCCAGCGCATGCGGTCAGCGACCCCCAACGCAAGGGCGCCAAAAAGGTTGATCAGACGGTCTGACGGTTCACTCATCTGCCTTGCCTTAGCCTAGAACAAAGCACATATATGCGTGCTGCATACATATCAGGAGAATCAAATGTTCGATATGAAAAATCTTAGCCGCCTGAAAACGCTTGATGAGAACGCACCCGACGCCATGAAGGCGTTCTGGGCCTTCGACAAGGCAGTCTTTACCGATGGCGCACTCACAGCGCAGCAAAAGCAATTGATTGCGGTTGCCGTCGCATTGACTACGCAATGCCCATACTGCATCGAACTGCACACTAAGGCGGCTCGTCAGGCCGGGGCCAACGATTCGCAGCTCTCGGAAGCAGCCCTCGTTGCCGCCGCGATCCGCGCAGGCGGCGCAGTCACCCACGCCACGCACCTTTTCAGGACTTGAGACAGGCATGCTCTCATCCCCGAATATCGCCGAAGAGTCCATCGGTTCTCGCAGATCGCTGGCCTTCCTCCGTTGGATTCTCGTCACCACGAACCAAAATGAGCGGTTGAGCAGTGACCTCCGCGCCTTCTCGTCCAGCTTCAGCAGCGAGGTTAGTTAGGGGATCGGCTTTTTTGTCCCACGCGTAACCATCTCCGAATTCTACCGAATTCCCCCTGGAAGATGGTAGTAGCGCGGTGCAACCTGATAGGAGGCGATATGGCCGAAGTAAAACTTATCGATCGGCATGCTGGGGCGATGTCCCTTAGATCATGGTTGTTTGGATTGGGGCTCGGGTCGGTGGCGGCCGGGCTCGGCCGTGTCCGCTTTGCGACGGCCGCGCCGGAGACGGTGGTTCCGGTTGAGGTTTTTTCCGCGGACGGTCGGGACCAGGGCACACAGCCATTGCCCAAGGTGGTGCGCGCGGACGATGACTGGCGGGGTCGCCTGTCGACCGAGGAATTCGACGTGACCCGGCGCGCGGGGACGGAGCGCCCCTATACTGGCCGCACTTGGAACCAGCACGCGAGCGGGCTCTACCGCTGCGTTTGCTGCGACTCCGCGCTTTTCGATTCAGCGGCCAAGTTCGAGTCCGGCACGGGCTGGCCGAGCTTCTGGCAGCCGATCGCGGCCAAGAACGTCGTCGAGCATCGGGACCGCAGTTTTGGCTTCTTGCGCACGGAAATCACCTGCGTGCGCTGCGACGCCCATCTCGGCCACGTGTTCGATGACGGTCCGAAGCCGACCGGACTGCGCTACTGCATGAACTCCACCGCGATGCGCTTTGTGTTGCACGCCGAAGCCTGACCGTCCCGTTCCTATTCTCCCAGGCAGGATCGATCCGATGCGTTTGCCTATCTCTCTGGCGGCTCTCGCCGCAGTTTTCCTGGGCTGCACGGCCTTGTCGCAGACCGGCCGCGCGGGAAGCACCACTCAGGTCCCTCCGCCCGCTTTTTCGCCCTCTATCGAGGTGTCCGGTATTCAGACGGCCGTCCTGGCTGGCGGCTGCTTCTGGGGCGTGCAGGCCGTGTTCCAACACGTCAAGGGTGTTACTCTGGCCCAATCGGGCTATACGGGAGGCACTACGACCGCCCCGGGCTGTGATGAGGTGAGCACTGGCCATACGGGCCACGCGGAGTCTATCAAGATCGCCTATGATCCCAAGCAGATCAGCTACGGCCAGTTACTGCAGATCTTTTTCTCGGTCGTTCAGGATCCGACCGAACTCGATGCTCAAGGGCCGGATGAGGGCACACAATACCGCTCCGATATCTTCGCCGCAACGCCCGAGCAGCGCGAGGAGGCCAAAACCTACATCACTCAACTCGACCAGGCGCATGTCTTCGCGAATCCGATCGTCACGCGAGTCGACGCACTCGGACCCTTCTTCCCCGCCGAATCTTATCACCAGGACTTTGCGTTGCGGCATCCTGATCACCCCTATATCGTGATGAACGACGCGCCCAAAGTGACGGAGCTCAAGCGCCGATTTCCCGCGCTTTATCGCGAAAGCCCGAGGGTCTCGCGGCAGCCTCGCTGGGAGGTTAGAGTCGGCTAGCTTGCACGCCGTGCCGTCGAATACCATCAAAGGGCCGCGTGGTCCCGGCTGCGGCTGGCGTCGGCGTCAGATCGAAAAAGCCTCCATCGACGGACGTCGAATCGTCCCGGTTGCGAGCGACCATCGCGGCTCGATCTCTCGAACTCGGACGACATCGAAAGCGTTCAGCAGTATCTCAGACACGATTGCTTCCGCCACCGCTGAAGCCCATTCGCGGCCGAAGCCGACGTCGAGGTCGGCCTTCTACGACTTTGTCGTCGATATGTCAGCCGCACCTGGAGAAACGGTGAGTACACCGACGCCCTCGCCCCAACTCGCGGTGCAAATCCCGATCAGGGAGAGTGGGGTGTTTACGCTGCCGTCGCTTGACCCGGAGGTGCAATCGCTTTTTGGGCCGGCGGTACGTGATCCCGCCAAACTGGGCCCGAAAGATAAGGACAGCTTGTGTCGTGCAACGGGGTGAAGCGCGGGAATGCCGCAGCGGCGCAGGAATTTACGTCCGCGGATGATAGCGTTGCCGATCCGCCGATCGCGTCATACGCTGTCGTCGGTGACTGCCGTACGGTTGCGCTGATTTCACGGCAAGGCTCGGTAGATTGGCTTTGCCTGCCGAACATCTCCGGGCCGTCTGTGTTCGCGGCAATGCTCGACCGGGAGCGCGGGGGTCGCTTCGCCTTGCGCCCAACGGCGCCCTTTCGGACCGAGCGGCGTTATCTGGACGACACCAACGTGCTCGAGACGATGTTCATCACCGCGACCGGCCGGGTCCGCATCACCGACCTGATGACGCTTAACGGCGCGGATGGGGACGGGTTGAACGCAGAGCGCGAACTGTTGCGGGTCGCAGATGGCGTAGAAGGTGAGGTGGAACTCGAGGCGCTGTACCAGCCCCGTCCGGACTATGCACGTGCCCGTCCGCGTTTGATGCAACGCGGCAAGTTGGGGTGGTGGTTCCAGCACGGCGGGCAGGCGTTCCTACTCTTGACGGAACTGGAGATGCAGCTGGACGCGAACGGTGGCGGGCTGTGCGGCAAGGTCGTGCTGCGGGCGGGGGAGCGGCGAAGGCTCTCGCTCGCGCATGCCACGCGGGATATGATGGTGATCCTGCCGTTGGGCGCCACTGCGGATGAGCGGCTGGCGCGTACGGCGCAATGGTGGCGAGGCTGGAGCGCGCAGTGCCGCTTCGACCACCGACACCGCCCGGCAGCGCTGCGAAGCGCGTTGACCTTGAAGCTGCTGGCATATGGGCTGTCGGGTGCCGTCGTCGCAGCCGCCACGACGTCGCTGCCCGAAGCAATCGGCGGTAACCGAAACTACGATTACCGGTTCTGCTGGCTGCGGGATGCGGCGACGACGCTGCGCGCCTTTTCAGACCTGGGCTTCGCGCATGAAGGTCAGGCCTATTTGACTTGGCTGCTGCAGTCGACCCGTTTGTCCCGGCCGCGGCTGATGGTGCTGTACGATGTGCATGGCGGCACGAAGCAGCCGAAACAGGAGCTGTCACACCTGCGGGGCTATCGCGGTTCCGGTCCCGTGCGAGTGGGCAACGATGCGGCCGGACAGTTACAACATGACGTGTACGGTTCCGCCATAGCAGCAGCTGCGGCCTTCGTCGAGTGCGGCGGCACGCTGGCGGCGGATGAGCGGCGACTGCTCGCCGGTTTCGGGCGGGTTATATGCCAGACCTGGCGCGAGCCGGATAGTGGGCTGTGGGAGGTGCCGGGCGCGCGCCGACATTATGTCCACTCCAAGCTGATGTGCTGGTCGGCGCTGGACGTGCTGCTGCGGATGCACGACGAAGGCCATGTCAACGTCCCCACGGTGCTGTTCCAGCGCGAACGTGACGCCTTGCGATCAGCGATCGAGGACCAGGGCTTCCGAGAGGGCAGCTACGTCGGAGCGTTCGGAGAGGACTGGGCGGACGCCAGCCTGCTTGTCATGGCCCGGCTCGGCTACCTCGATCCGCTTGACTCGCGCATAACAGGGACAGCTGACCGCATCTGGCGTGAGTTGGGACGGGGCGGGTTGTTATTGCGCTACCGACCCGAGGTAGACGGGATTCCGTCTCGAGAGGGAGTCTTCGGTATTTGCGCGTTCTGGGCGGTAGAACTTCTGGTGTTGCAAGGTCGGCTGGACGACGCGGAGTCGCTGTTTTGCCGCGCGTCGTCGCTCGCCAACGATGTCGGGATTTTGGCGGAGGAGTCCGATGTGAAGACGGGTGCGGCCTTGGGCAACGTGCCGCAGGCATTCACTCATGCCGGGCTGATCTCCGCCGCCTTGGCGCTCGCTCAAGCTGAAAGGAAATAGCGTGGAACTGCTGCAACGACTCATCTATAATCTTGATGCGGTGCTGTTATGGGCACTCGTCGCGACGGCACTGATGACCACCATCTTGCAGGGCAGCCAAGGGCTGGGTTTGTCGCGGCTCAGCCTGCCGTTCCTGTTCGGCACCTTCGTCACCGCCGATCGGAGCCGGGCAGTGCTGTTCGGTTCGCTAATATATTTGGGGGGCGGCTGGGTATTTGCTGTGGTGTACTTTCTCATCTTCGCAAATCTGGGGCAAGCAAGCTGGTGGCTGGGTGCAGTGATCGGTACGCTGCATGGGCTTTTTTTACTGGTGTCTTTGCCAACAATGGCGCAGTTGCATCCGCGAATTGCCTCGGAATACGATGCACCGGCGGCTGAGCCGAAGTTGGAGCCGCCGGGCTTCATGGGCCTGAACTATGGCCGACAGACACCGCTGACGACGCTCCTAGGGCAGGCGGTCTACGGGGCAGTGCTGGGCGGCTTTTTGCCGATGCGTTAGGCAGAACAAGTTACGGGGCGAAGTCCCTTGCGGAGGTCCTGGTTCAGCTCTGCTTTCGCTTGAGATCGCGGGCCGCCAGGGTGTAGCCGCCGGCCGCGCCGTCGACGAAATGGATGTGGTCGGGTTCTATAGTGGACGGCACCATGCAGGTCACGAGCGCGGATGGCTGGCGGTGCAGGCCGAAGCGCGCAACGCCGGCTGCCTCCGCCGCCGTCAGCCGGCTCTCGATGCCGGTGGCTGCTTCCAAAGAACAGTCGATCGTCATCATCAAGCCGTCGTCGAACTTGCGGAAATCGGAATTCTCGACCATCTGCCGGCGGTGAAGCTCGGGCGAGAAGGAACCGATCTTAATATCCTGAGAAATGATGATGTGGGCCACGAGAGTCCTGGCCGCCACCATGACCCGGCTCACCGCGAGCGGCCATCCCTTTCGGTTCAGTAGGCGCGCCTCCATGTCGAAACCGGAGGGCGGCCAGTGCAGCGGCGGGCCGGCCGACGGCACAGGATGGGCAGCGCGCGGCTGGTGCCCGACGATATCGAGGATAGCGCCCACGACCTCCACGAAACGCGGGTCGTCGGCCCGGCCGACCGGCTTGACGATCACCGACAGGATCGTGCCGTTGGCGGCCCGGATGTCGCTGAACCGGCAGGACAGCCCGGTGAGGTCGGGCCGGGCGCCGGCCGGAGCGGGCGGCAGATGCAGCAGACCCGCCTTGAGTTGGCGCTCGGCCCAGTCGCGGCCGCCGCCCGTGAACATGGCATAGGCGGCATGTTCGGAAGCCGCGAAACGGGCGACCTTGAGATCGAAGCCGGCGGCTCGGATCTCGCGAACCGGCACGGCGGCACCGCGCAGTTCGAGGTCGAGTGCCGCGCCCACCCAGGCGACTGTCGCCGCCAGGGCTGCACAAGCCCGCTCCGCGTCGCGCGGGCCTACCGCAAAGCTGGCGCCGTCGCCCGTGAAGACGAAGGGGAAATCAAGTGTTCTGAGCGCGTTCGACACCGCCGATATGACGGCGGCACCGGCCGTGTTGACCGCCTTGTAGCGTCCGGCCGCGATCGCCTGCGTTGAGGTCACGACATCGGCGAGGCCCAGCGTCCAATCGTCTGGTAGCGCCGTGTAGGAGGCCGGTTCGGTGATTGACGCGAAAACCGGAAACGCCGGGAGCGCCGCAAAATAGTCGATGGTCGAAGCGCTCGTGACTCGCGCGCCCGCAGCCAGCGCGGCGGCAACCGCCGCAGAAGGATCGCGACCCGTGCCATAGGCTGAACCGGCCGCATCGTCTCCTTTGTTCCCCGACACTGAGGCCTCCCCTGGCTAACTGTCCTCGATCGTGACGCCTTTGGAACTCGTCGATGAGATTATGCCCCCTGAACTCGTGCAGGTCGTGGGGCTACCAAGCTCGCTGACAGAGTCTTCCGCGCGAAGCTCAAATGGCAGGACGGCGAACGATCGCGCCGGCGTCTCCGCGCAGCACTTCGTGCCGCGTCTCGCCGTCCTCCCGTCGGAACCGGACATCGAAGCTCTGCCGCCCGAGGCGCAGGCCCATCAGGGTCAGGTCCGGCAACCAGGGCGGCAGCATGGGGTCGATCTCGAGCTGGCCTGTTCGGCGCGTCCGGGCGCAGGCCCAGCATGGCCCGCATGGTCATGAAGATCGACCCGGCGGCCCAGGCCTGGGGCACATTGGCACCGACGTATTGGACCGGGAAACCTGTGGGCGTGCGTGTCAGCCCCGCATAGAGTTCCGGCATCTGGTTGAGCCGGAAATGGCTTGCGGCCTCGTTCAGGTCGCGGGCGATCCGGCAGGCTTCGTCGGCGAAGCCGTAGCGGCGGAAGCCTAGCGCGATGATGCCGTTGTCGTGCGGCCAGACCGACCCGTTCTGGTAGGAGTAGGGATTATACGACGGGTGGTCCGCCGACAGAGCGCGGATTCCCCAGCCCGACCACATGTCCGGCGCCATCAGGCGTCGCACCACCCGTCCGGCGCGCTCGGGCGGAACTATCCCGGACCACAGGCAATGACCGACGTTGGACGCGACGGTCAGCACGGGCCGCTTGTCGCCATCCAAACCATAAGCGTAGAAGCCGCCGGCCTCGTCCCAAAAGATGTCATTGAATCGTTCGTAGAGCAGCCGAGCCTTGTCCCGCAGCGCGGTGGCTCGGTCGGGATGGTTGAACGCGTCGAAGATCTCCGCCATCCTGATGCAGGCGTCGTAGGCATAGCCCTGGAGTTCGCAGAGCGCCTTGGGCCCCCGCACGGGCGTCCCATCGAGGTAGGGCACGCTATCTCCGGCATCCTTCCAGGCCATGTTCTCGTATCCGCTCGTCGAGCGCGTCTCGTATTCCTGGAAACCGTCTCCGTCTCGGTCGCCCCATTCGTCGATCCACCGGAGGCACCCCTCTGCGACCGGCAGCTGACGTTCGAGCAGGTCCCGGTCGCTCGTCCAGCGCCAGGCCTCGTGCAACGTGACGAGGTAGAGTGCCGTCGCGTCCGCCGTGCCGTAATAGGGCGTGTGCGGCACGAGCTTGAAATGAGCCAATTCGCCGAAGCGAATCTCGTGAAGAATCTTTCCGGGTTCCGCGTCGCGATAGTCGTCGCGCTCCGTAGCCTGGAACCGTCCCAGGACATCCAGGGTCATCGCGGCGAACTCCGGGTAGATGACCATGTTCTGCAACGACGCGATCAAACTGTCGCGGCCGAACAGGGCGGTGAACCACAGCAGCCCCGCGGCTGGCACAAACGACATGCCGTCCCCGCCGTCCTGCGGCAGCCGGAGCGCCGCCATGTCGTCGATAGCCTGATGAAAGGTTCGATAGAACTCCTCATTGGACGCCCGGATGCCAAGCACGCCCCTCCTCCATTCCGCCAACGCGACCGCCGACGCCTCGGCCGGCCCGTCTCGTTCGCACTGCGCGGGCGCCGGGAAGCTGCAGGAGCCATCGCCCAGATCGTAGAACAGACAGCAATGCCAATCCTGGCCGGCTGCCAAGACCACGGCGAAACTGAGGCGCCCGTTGGCGTAGCTCATTACGCCGCCCCCGTGCTGCCGGACGCTGACCGATCGATGGAAGTCACCGTTGGTGTAGGATGTCTCGAACCGCTGCGCTTCGGCCGACCATTGCGTGGAAACGCAGCCGCGCCGGATACCTTCACCAGACTTCTTTTCGAAGATGTCCGCGAAATCGCAGCGTAGGCCGATTTCCAAGTTGAAACCGACCGCGGCTGCCCCGTGATTGGTGATGTCGATGTCTTCGTGCAGGCCGTCCTGTATAGAGCGGCCCAGCACCAATCCGAGCGTGCGCGCCGCGATGGGTCCGGATGCGGTCCGCAGGTGCCGGTTGGTCAGGTGCATGCGCGACGTGTCGTAGTTTGTCGCGCCTCCGCTGAGTAGGTCCCACGGCACGCCGTCGGCATAGAGCAACCAACTGCTGATCAGTCGCGTATCGTTGAAGTAAAGACCTTTTTCGCTGGGTTGCCTGACGGTGCCGTCTGTTTCGCACACGAGCACGGTACGCCCTTGGTGGATCGCGACCTGCGCTGCGCCGACCTGAACCTTGAATGCCACCTGACCGCCCCGCTCGTGGACATCAAAACGCCATGCGACTCACGCCGGTCTCCGAGCGCTCTGGCCCGATAGGGCATCGCCGAGCAGCCATATGGAAATGCCGAGCAAGCCTATGTCCTTCAGCAGAAATTGGCCGATATCGCCCGAGATCGCAGGAAAACCCATCGGCGCGGCGACGCCTGGAGTCGTGAAAAAGAAACTCAGCGTGGTCAAGAACGTCAAGACCGCCATTACCCCGCCTACTGCGGATGCGATCGGCGCAACCGAGCGCAGAGCGAGCAGGATGCCCGTTGTGATTTCTAGCACGCCCAGCATATAGCTAGCGCCTTGTATTCCGAACAACGCATGCCACCAGCCGACAAACGGACTGTTGGCGATGAACGGTGCAATGCCGGTCGCCTCGTAGCTCGTGAACTTCATGCAGCCGAACCATAGAAAGATCAGCGCCAGCCCGTAGCGAACCACGATGCTGCCGATGCGCAGCACCTGCGCACCGAACCTGCTGCGAGCTTCGGCGGAAAGACGGTTCGCCTGGAACCTGTCCATCAAGTTCTGCGGCGCTCTCATCAACGAAGCGCCAAGAACGAAGACCGAAATGCCGAGCAATCCCACGTCTTTCAGCAAGAATTGGCCGGGTGCGGCCGACAGCGCGGGAAAGCCGCCCGCCAGCGGTTCGGCCACGCCGGGCGTGGTGAAGAGGAACGATAGCGTGGTCAGGAATGTGATGACCCCCATGGCGCCGCCCAACACGGACAGCCACGGATTCGCAAGGCCCGCCACCAGAAGCACGCCGGTGGCGATCTCGAAGATGCCGAGCATGTCGCTGGTTCCCTGGATGCCGAGAACGGCATGCCACCACCCGACCAGCGGACTGTTCGAGACGAACGGAGCGATACCCACGGCCTCATAGCTGGTGAACTTCATCGCCCCGAACCAAAGGAAGATCAGCGCCAGGCCGCAGCGCATGACGATCGCGCCTATAGTTTCGACTCGCTCTCCGGTCCGTGCGATCGAAACGGTCGGGATGGAATTGTGAAGTTCGAAGGCGGTCATGAAGCTCTCCCGGGTTGGCGGCGCGCTGGCCGTAAAGCAGTATCGGATCAGATCGAAGCGCCTTGCGATCTCAAATGGACTGTTCGCCTTTTGAGCTGGAGGGAATTCGCCGGAGGCGAAAGCGCGTTAGGTTTGCGGCTGGACCGGCGTGGCCGGAATGAGAACCTTGTCAATGACATGGATGACGCCATTGTCGGCCGCGATGTCGGGCTGAGTGATCTTGGCGTCGTTGACCATCACGCCGCCGTTCTTCATTTCAAGAACGACCGGTTGACCGTTCGTGGTCCCTGCGGCGGACTTGGGATCCTTAAGGTCCTTCGTTGTCAGGCGGCCAAATAGAGTGTGATAGCCGAGGACCTGCTTGAGCAGGGCCTTGTTCTCGGGCTTCATCAACATGTCGAGCATGCCAGGCGGCAGTGCGTTGAACGCCGCGTCGGTGGGTGCGAATACTGTGTATGGCCCCGGTTGGGCAAGCGTACTACTCATGCCAGCCGCCGCTGCAGCCTTGAGAAGGATCGAGAATTGGCCGGCACCTTCGGCGGTCTCAACAATGTTCCTCGCAGATGCTGCGTTGCCGAAGGTAAGCAACAATGCAAACGCCATCGCTGGTAAGTGTCTCATAACCATGTTTCCTTATCGGGATGTTCCAACATTGCTGTTGTCTGTTTATTTAATGCCGAATGATGGATTGCAATCTATATCGCTATATCGCCATCACATCCATGCAGATATGTTAGTACATGATGCTTTTCCTGTTAGAGACAATACCAAATCAGCGCTTTCTCACGAGCTAATTCTATTGCCATCCCGTCAAATTGCTTCAGGCAGGTCTTCCGGACGGTCGGGTGCACCCAACATTCTGGTGGAATGCGGTTACTCAACCGAATATCGAGGCTTGGCAACGATACGGTTACCTCACCGGCTTTGCTTATTGATGCTGAATAATACACATTTGGATCGGTCAATGAACGGCCCAGTGCGGTCCAATTTCAGATCCCAGCATACCATTCATACCCTTGGTCCTCCCAATAGCCACCACCCCCCTGGCCGAATTTGTCCAAACTGTCGACCGCCTCGATGCGCATGATGTATTTCGCCATCTTGTAGCCGAGCTGGCGTTCCAGCCGGAGCCGCAGCGGCGCGCCATGAGCCACGGGGAGTGTCTGACCGTTCATTTCGTAGGCAAGAATCGTCTGCGGGTGAAAGGCGTCCTCGAGGTCGATGCTTTCGTAATACCGGATCGGTCCGTTGCCGATATCCTCGATGTTCACCTGTTGCTGGCTCTTTCCGTTGTTGCCCTTCTGAGTGCCGGTAGCGGCAGCATCCGCCTGCCGCCCTCCGGTGCCGGCTTGCTGACTGCCCTTGCTTTCGTTGGCCATGCCACCGTTGGTGCCGCTGCTCTTGCCCCCGGCGTCGTTCTGGTCACCAGCGTTGTCGCTCTGATCCCCGCCAGAGTTGTCGTCGGCAGAATCGGCACCGTTCTCCATGGTGTCGGCGCAGTGGAAGACCAAGTAACGGGCCTCGGGTTTGAGCCCGACCTTCTGCAGCAGAACGCTCACGGGAACGCCCGTCCATTTGCCGATACAACTCCAGCCTTCCACGCAGTCGTGCCGGGTGATCTGAGCGGGCTGGCATCTGACGCAGTTCGGCAAGCGAGAACTTGGTGGACTGGTTCACCAGACCGTCGACCTCCAGGCGGAAGTTGGAGAAGTTCGTGGCCGCGAGCGCTTTGTAGGCCTTATCCGTCGGATCGGCGGTTCCGTTCGGTTTGAACCATGGCGACAGTTCGTTCTCGCCATACTCCGGCGCGAGCCTCGCGGGCGAAAGCAAGAGGCGCTGCACGTAGAGGTTTGCATCCTCGTCCTTGTCGATGATGCGCCTGGACCAACTCGCATTCGACAGCCGGTCGCAGCCGCCAAGCAGAGATGCGCCGAACAGCGTGGCACCGCCGCGCAAGAGAACTCTGCGGTTAAGCCGACGGAACATCGCGCTTCTTTCGGTCGATCACGAACCAGCCCGTGACCATGCTGCGCAAATTGTTGGTCAGGCCTGACACGATCACCATCGCGACATGCACGATGAAGAACAGCACGAGGAGGTTGGCCACGATAAAGTGGATCGTGCGCGCCGACTGGCGCCCGCCGAACAAGGCGAGAAGGCCAGGGAAGACGCTGTCCAGCCCCGGCGACATCGCGAGTCCGGCAAGGACCTGCAAGGGCAACAGCACTCCGATGACGATGAGGTAGGTAAGCTTCTGAAGAACGTTATAGCGCTTGGCCTCCTCACCTTTGGGAAATTGCAGAGTCAGGTGCTCGCGGACGGCGGCGCCGAAATGACGAAGCTGGTCGAGCGAGGGGATCAGCCTGAACCGGAGTTGGCCGGTGACGAGGCCGTACGTCAGGTAGACAAGGCCGTTGATCACGAAAAGCCACGCGAAGAAGAAGTGCCACCGGCGGCCGGTGGCCAGGTTCTGCGGGCCGGGAAGGGTGATCCAGCTGGGAAAGCCACGCTCGGCGGACTGGTCCTGTCCGTCGTTGGAAACTCCAAGCGCGCCCGTCGTATCGAACGGATGGCCCAGGATCGTCGTCACGCCTTTGGGGTTATCGATGTCGGTGTCGGCTGCCGACATCGACAGGATCGGGTGATCGAACGTCGAGATCTTGCCCCAGTAGAGAGCCGGGTGTGCGTTGAAGATCTGTAGTCCACTCATCAGGAGCACTACGAGGCAGACAGCATTGATCCAATGCGAGACCCTGATCACGACAGGATGGCGGAACACCCAGTGGCGCTGTATGATGTCCACCACTTCGGGCTCCGATCTCGCCGGAACTCCGTCGCGTGCGACTTTTGGAAATCCCTCGCGTGCGACTTGTTCTGTCATGTGGTTCTCTTCGAAGGTGCGCCCCTTACCGGGATGCGGGCTCGGCGGAACTCCAATGTCATTCGTCGATGGGACCAAGATGTTACGCCGATCATATCGCCGCCTGAGGGCGACGGAGGAGCCTCGGTCCAGAGTCCCTGCGCTCGCGAGACATTCGAACCTGAGGCATGCGCCTGGGATCGTGATGGAAGTTACTGCCGCCGAGCGCGAGCCGACTCAACAGGCTGCCGCTTTTTCCCTGGTTCATCAAGTCGGCCATCGCTGCAGGAACCCGTCGCGGGGTAAATTGCTGTTGTTCACGTCGCGGATCGATCATAGTCTCGAACTGGACCGGAATGACCGGTTCGAGGTGCCCTGGCGTCCCCTTAAGGTGCCCTTTTGTCTGAGGGTACACAGGGGCGCAAACACTCCGAGGACGCATTGCTCGACCAATTGCTCACGACGTTGGACGTAAGAATTAAGGTGTTCGCTCTCTGTGAGGTTGGCCCTGGCTGGCGGTTGAGCTTCGGCTCGAACGAGAACCCGTCGTTGCACTACGTGCTGTCCGGATCAGGCATGATCGGCGTACCTGACTTATCCCCGATTCCGCTCTCTCGCGACACCTTTGTCATCATCCCCCGTGGCTTCCCTCATTACTTCGAGGGACCGGGCGGAGTTCGACGCGAAATGCATCATGACCCCGGCAGTAACGCGAGGGGATCCGGTCTGCCGATCATACAGGCAGTGGACGAGAGATGCGCGGATGAAGAGGAGAACTCACTCCTGGTAGTTTGCGGAACGGTCCACGCTTCATTCGGAGGGGCTCTCGGTCTCTTTGAACGCTTGCGCTATCCAATTGCCGAAAACTTCCAGAACAATCCTCTCGGCGAACGCTTCCGAGATTTCCTCGAGGAGTTGAAAGCGCCTTCCCTTGGAACGCGAGCTCTCACGGAAGCCTTCCTCAAGCAAGCGGTCGTTCTCGTCCTGCGACGGCAGATGAGGGAGGGCGGTGGGTCGATCACATGGCTAAATGCTTTCCGTGACCCCTCGCTCGCACCAGTCATATCGGCGATGCTGGAGCGCCCGGGCAATCCGTTCACGCTTGAGGACCTCGCATCGAGTGTCGGAGTGAGCCGGTCCGTTTTCGCCCAACGCTTCTCGGCTGCCTTCGGCCAGCCCCCCATGGAATTCCTGAAGTATGTACGGCTCCATCGCGTTGCGCATCTTCTGGAGGTGACGGGCTTGCCGGTGAAGGCCGTAGCGAAGAGCGTGGGCTACGAGAGTCGGAGCTACTTCTCGCGGGCATTCCGGGCTGCCCACGGGGTTGATCCGACCGATTACCGAGCACGCCAGCACATCCGAGCGATATCGATTGCCGGTTCTACTGCTGATGCCTGATCCGGCGAACCGCAGAGGTTTAAGCGTATGAGCAGATGAAGGCGGCGCGCTCGCATCCGATCGGGTCGACATCCCGCGCCGACGGTGGGGCTAGACGTTTTTGCGACCTCAGTTGCCGTCATTGGTGATGCGATCAATCGGCGAGGCCGCTCAATCGGTTGGGGCTCTTCTTCGGCGAAACCGCCAACGGCCCGGTAAGTCCTGGGATCGCTGCCGTAGGTGGCCCGGAACGCACGCGAGAAGTAGCTTCGGCTTTCATAGCCGACGCTGTTGGCTATGATCTTAATCGGGAGATCGGTCGTCGTGAGCAGGTGCGCGCCAAGCCGCAGACGCACTCTCAGCACGAACTCGATGGGTGACTGGTCGAAAACTTGAGAAAAGCGATCGGCGAAAGTCGAGCGGCTCATGCCGATTTCTATCGCAAGGCTTTCGACGGTGTGTGGCGCCGCCAGCTGAAGGGCCAAGGGCTGCAGGCAAACCAGGACGTGACATTTCTGACCGATGGCGGCGAGGATGTAGCGCGACAATCTGGATGAGAATCGTATTGCCTCATTCGAGTATGTTCCCGAAGGCTGATTGTCGTTGCCATGAGGAATCACTCCCATCCAGGCCTCTGACGAGGGGGCTTGAAGGTTCCCAGCACGCTCTACCCCTTCGTCGGAACGGCCATCTCTCGGCAAGGGACTGGCTACGCGGTCAAGCCCCGAAGCCGCGGAGCGGTGCGCCGGCGGCGCAGGGCTCGACGGCGTA
>JAABUL010003996.1_pt1 | contig 20649 bp, 27 predicted proteins | sample 5559151 | NCBI WGS metagenome assembly JAABUL01 (sample SAMN10711876, study PRJNA513368) | rock metagenome | isolation source: Antarctica rocks | place: Antarctica: Victoria Land, Pudding Butte sud | reverse complement strand
AACATGACCACTAATATCATGCCCACCCCTCCACACCCCCCCAACAGCCTTACAAGCCTGCCCGGTAAAAAACTCCTTCTTCCCACCCGTCCCCTCATACGCACTCGCCAACTCGCACGCACCCCCCGTAATGCGAAAACCGCGATCAATAAGCGCCGGTCCGAAAAACCACTGCGTCACAATGGCCCAATATGCCGTCACAACCATCCATCGCAATATACCCCGTAGTCGTTTCGCCGTCAGCACTAATCCGCTGGGTCCGGTGCTGGGATGGAGGAAGAGGAAAAGGTAGTAGGCGAGCGTGACCCAGAACCAGGCTATTTTGACGAAGAAGACGTTGAAGAGGTTTTTTTTCTGGGCGAAGTAGCTGGGTGCTTCGGAGGGGGGGTGCGATTGTGTGATGGGGTTGTAGGGGGCGTGGCGCGCGGAGGGGTCGAGGAGGGAGAAGAGGGAGCCGAGGAGGAGGGTTGTGGGATAGATTGCTAGGAGAAGGGTTTCGAGGGGAGTAGGGAGAAGGGCGGTCGCGGCGCTGGTGGGAGTTTGTGCCATGTTGGAGTTTGCTTTCTGCTGTGGTGTGGAGCGTGTTGAGGTCTTGGAAGTTGCGCCGTTACGGCGAGTGGGCGCTGAGGAGGAAGACATGCCTGCGCAAGGTCCTGAAAGAGATGGCGGTGACTTAACGAGCCTCGGAGGTGGTGATATAAGTATTTAAAGCCATGTTAAAGGTATTGTGACTAGATCTCAAGTCCAAAGTGTTTCGAGAAAACAAAGGACTGGAAAAGTGCCAAGGCAGCTCAGATTGACGTTGTTCCTGACACTAGTCCTGATCCGTCGGCATGTTTTAATCTCTTTCTACACAATTCTGGTGATGTTGATGTTGGCGTTCGCATTCATTGCGTGAAAATTGTTTTTAGATATCTGTCCTGTCGAGGAGATGATGCCAAAATTCATTAATGCCCCTTTACCATGCCTTTGAATATGTTCCCAAGCCTATTATTACACGCATCCCTTCTAATGCATAACTCATGAGCATTATCTCGCAAATCACATACCACATTCGTATCACCGTAGGAAAAGATCAAGACATGGCTTCACTCAAGATCCCTTTAGTCTTCCCCACTCTGGCTTTGTTTCAACGCCGTCCTCACCAACAACCTTCCCTCTATCCCATTCCCTACCTTCACCTCTCCCATTCCACCTCACGTCCTCCTCTTTCTTCTCGCCGCCCTTCTCCCATTTCTGCACTTCATCATCTGTGAAGCCAGCAGCCTTGAGTCGCTCAGCACCTTGCTTCTGCCACTTTTGCCGGTCCCGAAGCGCCTCAAGCGCCATATCCCAGTCGTCGTCTATATCCGGATCGGGTTGGACGTCAACGGTAGGATCGTAGCTTGAGGAGAAGTGAGAGTCCATAGCGGATGCAGAAGCGAACGTGCCTCGCCCACGAGCTTTAACTTTTGGCTCAGGTGGAGGTGGGGGTGGGCCGATGATGGCTTCTAGGGGGTCGGAATCTGATCCTGGAGAGGGAGCGCGCCTTTCTTCTGTTGGGGGTTGGCTATGTTTGGCTTTGCTGTCTCTGTGGCTCCCATTGGGTTTGTTTTGTAGTTTTCGCTGCTCGTCCTCTTCTTGGGATTCTAGAGGCTTTGATTCGCTTCTGTCATGTGACCGCCGACGGCGATGCTTTCTCTCTGGGCGAGCCACATGCGATCTTGGTCGGGGAGGCGATCTGGAGCTTCTGCGGCAGTCTCGGCTTCCGCGATAACGACCAGGTGATCTGCTTCTGCTGCGCTGGCGATGGCTCTCATGGTGATGATGCCTATGGTGATGATGCGAATGTCCGTTTTCGTCGGCGGCGCTGTCGTACCGGCTGTCACGATGTCTCCGGTCGCTGCGATGGCTTCGAGAATGTATACCCTTGTCTCGTTCGGATCCTGTTTTCCGGTAGCTTCGAAATTGACTGGTACCTGGATCATCTTCTATCTCGACCCGCCGCCGCTTCGAACGGTGGTCGTCTCCTCTGCTCAGCCTCACGTCCCCTTCTTCAGGGCTCGGTGGCCCACTTTTCTTGTGAAGCTTTTTCAAGCGGGATCGAGATTCCGCAATCTCTTTTGCACGTAGAGCAGCATTGTGATTATCGGTCTCCCTAATGATATTCTTTAAGAATCTAGTGTTGGCTTTGGGCGCATTGAATGTCGGCCTAGGACTGTCAGTTGCGGGCGAAGATTGGAGGCAAATTGGTAGTATTCACCTCTTCGGCAATAGCTCTTGCAAGCCATACGATGAGTACTTTGCGGTGCTGGCCTTTGCGTCCTTGGCCAAAAGGCTTGCTATAAAGTCGTCTGAGAAATGCTCTTCTTGAGGCATGCTAGCTTGAGCGAAGGATCACAAAAGTGCGGAAGAAAAGGCAGAAGCATGGCGACGAAGGAGCTCCTTATGTATCACGGATGCCGCTTTGTGAATGCAATTCATTGCAATCACACAAATGAAATGACCTCTCCAGGAGGAAGGCAATGGAGATCAAGTTGCCAAGAGATCTAATCTAAGATAACGAGACCGAGCCAACCCAATGAAGCCAATACGTAAACAAACGCCAAACCCATTACGATTCGATGCGCACACTTGCTGTCAATGGTAGATCAATATGGTAGACCCGCAACACGTGGAGAACGTTATACAAGGCCTGCGAGCCTTACAAGACGAGCCCCTCTCGATCATTAAGCTCAGTGAGCCCATATCCGCCGCTGCAACCTCTCATCGCACATCCGATGTCTCGGCCTCCGCCTTCGAGAACCCCTCGCCTGCTTCTTTGGAGGCCGATCTGAGTCATTACAAGGTGGGCGCTATCAATTCTTCTTCCAAGTTTCCAGCTGAACCAACCAGGAACTCTTCTCCAAACTCCGCTTCTCCTACCTCGAACAAGTCACCAAAGAGAAATTTCTCCGCGCCATCGTCGGCGACCCACCCCTCATAGTCGAACACGCCGAGAATATAGAATTAGAGTCTCAATTAGCGGAGATCAAAGCGGTCTTGAAAGCGCAGAAAGAACATGTCGCCCAGATGGTGGCCGAGCTGGGTGCTAGAGGGAGGGATCTGAGTCGACGCTATGAGACTATCTCATTACAAACAACACTCCTGTCTTCGCTGCCGCCGCAAATCGAGGACCTGAATCAGAGCCTTGTGGAATTGAGAAAGCGGAACCAGTCGGTGAATACGGTTGAGAATATCAATCCAGTAATGGCAATGCCTTTGAGCGCGACTTTGGAGCTTGTTGAGCAGCGGCGGTTCGATCTTGATGAGGTCAATGCGCAATTGAAGTCACTGCAGCAGGCTCTGCCGAGACAGACTAGGACGTTGGAAATGGAGGAAAGGGAATTGAAGAGGTTGGAAGGGGATAGGGAGAGAGCTGTTAGTGCTGCGAGGGAGGCCGTGGAGGGGAAGCGGGAGGGTGGTGGGGCTGATGAGTTGGAGATGAAGGGGAGGTGGTTGAGGGGTGTAGAGAGTGGTTTGGGAGGGATGCTGGAGGTTGAGGGTTGAGATGGTTTCAGTCGTGGCGTTATCATGCCGACATCAATCGGGTCCTGGCGCCCGGAGTCGCGAGAGAACGCAGCGATGCATATGACATGATGAGCGGGACCTGGGCGTCCAGCTACATGATACGATTGACAATAGGCTAGGAATCTTCTCTACATCACTTCTGATTTCCACCTATCCGCCACCCTGTTGTCCGTCACGTTGGATCTCCTTGTACAAAAGAACATTTTCTCACACTTCCATTTTCCCCCCAATCCCCCCATCCCATTGTGCCCATAAATTCGAACCTTCCGCTGTTCATGCCTTGATACACTTAACCTTGACTTCCAGATTGCCCACCTTGCCAGTCTTTGCGATGGCCATCGTTTCGATCATCCTGTCGAAAGCTTTGGCATTACCCCAAGGCAACACAATGGGCCAGTGGAATCCATCAATTGTAACACTGACCGCTGCCATGGTCCCAGCATGATCACCACCACCCAAAAGATTCCAAGCAGTCAAGGCTTGACTGAAGAAACTGCTTGCCGTGTTGCATTCATTTATCGTAACGGGGACGGCGCCCAGACTTTCATTGGACAGGAAGAATTGAATATTTACGTCTTTGATGGGAGGCGAATCCAGTATCGACGGTTGGAGAGTGGTGGCGGCTGGCTTTGCAATGTTCACGGATTTCTTTACTATCAATTTTATCTTCTTCGGTGTCTTTGGTGGAGAAGGGATCGTGTAGTTGGCGGCACGACTGGCTCGAGCTGAGCGCCGGAGACCCTGTGGTGGGGTCACAGGACTCTCTGATACAATTTCGGGGCTTGACGAGAGTGAACGATTGCTTTTGGGAAGCAATCCTCCAATATTACGCCGCTTGTAGGTTTTGGCATCGCTGGCTTTGCGTTTCTGGGGCTGGGGAGTGGGTGTAGGTGATATATATTGCGGTGGCCAACGAAGCTTCTTGGTTATGCCCGTAGAGGAAAGGCGAGGTGATTCGGACCTCCAACGTGGGCCCTGGGTTTGGCGCTCGGCTTGATTACGCCTCAGTGTAGCTTGGCGGACTTCTCTAAGATTGGGTTCGTTTTTGATCGCGACATCCTTCGTAGAGTCTGCTTGGGCATCTGCATGAACGCCAACAGATCTGTCGTATGGAGCAGTGACTGGGAACGGCTCACCGAGTCCGGCTTTCAGGAGATCTGCAAGGAGAGTAGGCTCCTTCAAAGCAAGCCTACGAGAGTCAGCACCCCACGAACGGAAAGGAAGACGATAATGGATCGACTCACTCAGTAATGGGACCAGCGTCGCGGCTTGTACTACGAGCCACAAAGTTCTGCATCACATCGTGTGATCTAGTGCTAGCTTCAGCATCTTGAGGCTCTACGTTCGCCATCGGTACACCCTCTTTAGCGACATGAATGGTAGGGACATCTGTTATTGTGACTCCAGGATTCTGGCTTCGCAAATCTTCCACTCCAAGTTGCGGTACTCTTCGTTCTGATACTTGTGTGCAGGGCTCACTAGAGGCCGCAATTGAAGCCAAAGGAGTAGTGGCCTGGTCTACGGCCAAGATGGATACTTCGCGTTCGATGGCCTGGTCTCGTAGAGCTCGGTTCTGCACGATCATGCCGAAGAGTTGCGACAGCAACTCCGTGATCCTGTGATATATAAGCGTTTGCAAACGTTGGGATTGGCATCTTTCAGACTGACTCATGACCGTCAGGCGTCCAAGAGTACGGATACCTGGATTTCTTGACGGGTGAGAGAAGATAAAGAGTAGTCAATGATTCGGGATCGTTCCTTGCTGGCTCATTCTCAACGAAGGCTTTGAGATCATCAAGCAAAATTTTGGCCAAGCTCCCAGACTCATGGGCGCCAGCGTCGGGATAGCCCAGCCTCGTGCAGAGGTCCAACGCCGTTGGCATTATATTGAAGACTGCCCTCTTGGAATGTTCGTAGTGTGTATCGTACTCATTTGATCAACGATGTTGACAACCAGAGCCTGAACACCACGAGGGGTGAAAACTATCTGAGAGTAGTGCAACAGTGTGAGATGTGGAGAAATTTGGAACTTGATGTTGACAAGTGAGATAAATAAGGAAAGGGGGGGGCGTCAATCCGAAGGATGATAGATCCTGAGGATCGAGAAGCTTGACTGCATCGCGATTGGAACAATGTTTGCAGATGCCGTGAAAAAGATGGCACTTGTTTGGTGGACGGCGATTTTGAGCGAAGATGGCAGTCGGAATGTTGTGAGACGTGAGCGATAGAAGAGGTGATCTTGGCCAAGTGAGAAAGAATGAAAATATCATCTGTATTCACTTCCTAATCCGAAGAGTGGCAGAAACGGACGATCACCAAGCCCTGTCGCGTGGATCAAGGCCGCTGTACAGTGTCGCTTTAGCCACTCGGAAATTTCCAGAATACCACATCCAGGTCCCCTGCCTAACATCCACACTAGTCTTGATACGTCGAAAAGAATTCGCGAGATTGGGTATCATAGAGCCATCGCATGTCAAAATCAGCACCAGCCCTAGCAAGATCCACCTCTCGATGAGCACCTCGATCCCGGTCATTCATCGTCATCTTCAACGAAAGCATCCACTCTCCGGCCAGTCTCATGATCATATTGTATGCCCAGACCTGTAAGTGTATCCGTGTGTATCTTGCTCATGGGGATGCGCGCAAAGTTCTTCGGCAACATAGTACTCGATCTATTGCATCCAGTCAGGCTCCATCAATCTTACACGCGGATTTGTACTTACTTCAGATAGTCCATCTTCATGTTTCGAGCTTTATCCTTCAGTGCAACTTGGCCTCGTGACTGTAAAACCTTTCTTTCACTTTTGTCTTCCGCCAATAGCAGAGCCCAACTAGTGCCATGCTCCTCAATCAAGGTCAAAAGTGTCTCTGTCTCTTCCTCTGACCACGGTCTGCGGGTCTGTGGCGGTTTCGGCTGGAAGGTTTTGATGCCTTTGGCACTGGAATTTGCTGCCCTGTATTCATCCATTGGCGACGGAGAAGGTTCAACGTTCGGTCGGTCTTGCACAATCTCGGGCCTACTTGAGCGCCTTTCCTCCAGGATACGAGCCTTTTTGGGTGACGAACGTTCGGGCCTCTGTGGCTGTGGTGCCGAACGCTTAAGTGCTGGCTTTAAGCCACGTCGTTGAGCAATGTCTGTAGGTGCGTCTTGTACCTGAAATCCTTCGTCTTGGCTAGGGTCGTCCATCTGGCTCTGCTGAGTCTCTCGGTCGAGTTCTTGCGAGTCGACGAAACCAAGCCGCTGTGCATTCGCCTGTGGATCTATGAAACGTCGTTTTTGACGGCCCCCTGGTGGAAATTCTGGCTGTGGCACCGAGATTCCGATGTTTTCCTTGTTGCTTTCGGCCTGTCGTTGGGCGCGCATGGCATAAGCCCGACTGGTAGTCTGCCTCAGCTTTTCCACGGGTTCTAGGAGCAATGGATCATCGTCTCCGTCTTGCGCTTGCCAGTCATCCTCTGGCTGAAGGTCCTTCGGATTTGGGAGCTTGGCTGGCGCAGTAGAAGAAACGACAGATTCGTCGGTACTGCTCGGGGGTTCCAACGCCTGTGTGGGCGGCCCTGCTGTGGCCGTGACTTGGACATCAGAGCTAGCTTGTTGGATTTGCTGCCTAGACAACTCTTCTGATGCCAAAGTAGACTTTCGACTTGCTTCTAGCCTCTTCACATAATCGGTTGCAGCTAGAGCTTTTGGGGAATTGGCACTAGCATACAGTATTAGCATGTTTCGGCGCTGTGATTAAGAAGAGCTACGACAGCAATTGTAGAGAAAGCCATGAACGGCCTACCTAAACTGCCCTAGCTTTAATGTCTTGGTCCTTGTCAATTTCCGTGGAGAATCCTGTGGCTCAGCGGCTGTTTCGGCTTCGGGCGGGAAGTCGTATTCTAGCAATATCTGTGGACTACCGGCATCATTTGCGCCGTCGTCGTTCAATGAAGAATTCGCCAGCCTCGCTCTCTGAACCTCTTGTCGGAGAGCTTCAATGATCCGTTCGGCACCGCGATGCACAGAAATCTGGCGGTTGATTTCTGCCAGTCGTAGATTGATCCAACTTATCGTTTGCTGTACCAGAGTGGTCCAGGGAATAGACGACTGGAAGGGCTCACGGTCTGTAGCAAAGTCGTGTTCGGACCTCGCGAAAGTCGCTCGCAAATTTTCAAGCCTCAACAGGATAGTGTGTTGGTCTTCGCCTGTGAGGTCTTCAGCTCGTAGGCCTCGAACTCCCCAGCCGCGTAGAGTCTTATCATCTTCGTAAAATACTTGCAGTAGGACGGCATTGGGGTCAAAATTTGGCTGCCTTGCGTGACGAGCTAAGAGCATGATGGCATACTGTGTACGTATGTCAAGTGCGAGCTGGAAAGTTTCGTTCGACAACTGGCTGTATCCAGCTAGCGGGGTCTCAGAAGCCAGAAACCCCTCTAGGAAAGGCATGGGAAAGAGTTGTTCAATTTCTTCTATGAGTTGAGCGTCCTGAATTCGCCATGAATGCGAAAAGATGCTTGAAGCCAGGACAGCGAGATTCGCTTTCTGTAGGAGTGCATCTGGTCGCCATGGCGGAGGATTGTCGTTCGACCCCAGATCTTTTCCTACTAGAGTGCCTAGAATGTCTTGAAGAGCAATGTAAGACTCGCTACCAAACATGTCTCTGTTTGCTGACAGCATGGTAGCTAGGCGAGTCATATTGACGTTCGCGGAGGAACGCTTGGTCTGCAGCTGGGCCATATGCGCTGTGATAGACGCTTCCGAGATCTCCCGGGGTATCAAAAATCTCAGCATCTGGTCTGACGCACTCAAGAGATCAGCAAAGGCGTCCAACATGCCCTCCGTGCTCAGGTCCGACAGATCCTGGGTTGAGCGAGATGTGCGGGCCGTGGTCCCAGAGAAAGCAGAGACTCCCCCGGGTGATTTTGATAGTACATTGGCTTGAGGCTTGTTTACCCCCCTCTCAATCGGCTGTTCTCCGTCTTCTTCGTCTTCTCTGTCCACCTGTATCTCTGGATATGCAATGCTTGGATCTTCGGGAACCATGGAAAGATCTAGGAAGGGTCGCAACAGACTCAGCTTCTACTCTCAATGGGATAGCTTTCCTCGTATTGTAGTGTTGCAGAGATCTGATTACCTTGCAAGGCCCTAGATTGATTGACCGACCTCCCTCCCATTCTTTTCGGAATGCTCTGGCCAGCACGATTCTCAGCGCCATTGGACAGTGTCTGCTTTCCACCCGGCCGTGCTTTCATGCCAATCCTTGCCTCTTCGCTGTCACTTATATCACGACTTTGGCTTCTGGTCTTCCGCGTACTCACAGCAGGTTGGGCCGCGGGTTGAGGTGTTGAGCGCCGACTAGCGGTTCGAGTTGATGTACGTTCCGCCATTGCGCCGGCTTGACTGACTTCACTATGTTGTCAATTAAGGCTTTGCGACCCATCAGCTAATTCGTCAGAAGCTATGCTCGTTACGAACGCTAGAAAGTCCGAGCCATAATATGACAAAAGTTTCAACAGTATAGTGAGTGTTGTGATCGGTCACCTTGAGATTGTAAACAGTAAGGGTCTCTGGAGCTAAGCCGGTTTAGAGACAGTGCCCCTTCGCGCTCGCCAAGACGGCTCCCCAAGATCTATTCTTACCTTTCGTGCTTTCGTACCTGAGCATTGCCTGAGACTCCCTCGTTACTTTTTCAATATTCACAGCTATTGATCCAATACGTGCACACTCCTTAGCTCGGTCTACATTATTCCCATGTACTAGCAGTATCGATGCAAGATCGTGGTTCGCGCCCTCAATAGATCGAATCCACTTTCAGGCCCCCCCCTGCGGCGAAGGAGACAAAAAGAGCCTGAGCAACGTCCTTTGGGCACTGCCTGGCTCTTGCAATCACCACGACGACCATGAAGATACGGTCAATCTCATGGACTGCATCCCTACTGCTGATATGCGTCAGCTCCGCCCTCTTGACTACAGAAGAGGTCGTTGCCTTGGCAGACGGCAAGAAAATTGGCCTTTCAGCGGATGGACCCACAACCCCGGCATCGAAGGCTGGAGCTGACGGCGTTGGAACAAAGGATGCGCCTGTGGATGGGAAGGATGGAAGACCACACCTAGGACCGTTTGTCGAAACAGGTGCAGAAAGAGATCGGAAGAAGGCCAAAGAAAGTGGCGACGAGGTGACCGTTTCCAAGGCTGTACCATCATCAATATCAGGTGGAGTAATGAGCGACGGTGGATCTAAGATGCCCGAAACAAACGACGGTGTAATGGACGACCCAAATCGAACAGGTCCAAAGGAGGGAACAAGGGGTACGGAGGGTGGAATAACTGAGAAAAGTAAGGACAGGAAAGAAGGTCAATCAGATGGCGCGAAGCCAGAGAAAAAGCCAGATCCACCAAAAGAGATTCCTCCATTGCCACACGGCGAGCAAGAAAGCGCCGGGCAGAAGCTAGGTAAGGATGAGGGTAAGAAAAGCAAAGAAGCAGGCACACAAGACGAAACCAAGGACAAGCCGAAAGTAGCTCAGAAGGAACTTGGCGGTCTCGAGGTAATTGCGATAGTGGTTTTCGAGTCCTCCGGCGGAGCTTTTTGCTAATCGCTGGACTGCAGAAACCAGCCGACCTCCCCGAAAAGCCTCACGACATCCCACATCCTGTCCCGGACTCAGCATCTAAGAGTGATCCTCTTGCAATACTAAAACCATTCACACCCTCCTTTCCTGCTCTCACCGCTGCCCCTGCGTCCATCATACAGCCTCTCCACTCTTTTGTTCTCTCGTTGGCCATGATCATCTTTTCAGAGATTGGCGACAAAACATTCCTCATCGCTGCGCTCATGGCCATGAAGCATCCTCGATTGGTCGTCTTCTCCGCCGCCTTCAGTGCTCTGATCGCCATGACTATCCTCTCGGCAGTGCTCGGTCACGCCGTACCATCCCTCATCCCGAAAAGGTTTACGAACCTCCTCGCGGCTCTGTTGTTCCTTTTCTTTGGGGCCAAAATGCTGAGAGAAGGCTACTCCATTTCGCCTGAGCAGGGCGTTAGCGAAGAGATGAAGGAGGTAGAGATGGAACTCGAGGAGAAAGAGGAGCAAGCTCGCAAGATGGGACGTCGACGATCATCGATATCTCCCTATGTACTCGAGTCCGGTCGAGTCAATCCACGGAAGACGCGCTCAAACACCCGTCTTCCTGCTCCTCCAGACTCGCCCCCATCATCACCGGACAACTCGCGGAGTCCGTCACCCAGCAGAGGCTCTGCCATTATAGGGATGTTTTCGGGGGTGAACAATTTGTTTTCGTTGCTGTTAAGCCCTGCATGGGTGCAGACATTTATAATGACGTTTTTGGGAGAATGGGGCGACCGGAGTCAGATCGCCACGATTGCGATGGCAGCCGGCCAGGATTATTGGTGGGTCACTGGGGGCGCAGTGACCGGGCATGCCTTCTGTACAGCAATTGCTGTCATAGGAGGTAGCGCTATTGCGGGCAGAGTCAGCTTGAGAATTGGTAGGTCATGCATACTCCTGGATTATATTCGAACAAGCATGCTAACATATTTTCCGCAGTGACATTAGGAGGTGGATTTGCCTTCTTAGTGTTTGGCATCATCTACCTAATCGAGGCTATGTACATCGTGTAATGGAAATGGGATGACAGGACATCGTAGCATTTGGATGGGAGTTAGAACTTGTAGCGATATGGTCAGACGGAGTAGAGATTCTTTGCAAGCACCTGTTACGAACATTCTATCCATCACCGTGAGCTCTGAGATGAATATTGTTCGCATATTGTGTAGCTGAGCTCTGATTCCTACTTTCATACCCTTCCGGGAGGCCCGGGAAGTCGAGACCAGAAAGCTAGTACCTGTTCGCCAATGCCCCGGATTTCTCCATGTTCGTTAAGAAGATAAACAAGCCAAATTATTGCTAACTGCTTCATTCTTTTCCAAAACAGGTAACACCCTGGTATCTTCTCTGTGGTTCTCATAAAGAGCGACGAATCCCATTCGAAGCCCCTGGCATTCAGCGACTCCCAGCTCCATACAAGAACTTTCCAGTCCTAGATCGGAGCGAGAAAATGCAAGTCTAGTGGTGGAAAACTGGGATTGATGTTGTGGTGTACGTTTGTCGTTGGGTTGATACCTCACTTGTGGTTGTGATGTTTCTTCAAAATCTGAAGTTAGTTTGTATGATGTATGAAGGGATTAAACCGTTTGACTGCCCCTTTTAGTAGGTGGATGCCGGCTGCTCTCTGTCTGGTATCGAAATTGCTCGTTTTCGCTACTCCAGGATCGTGAAGAAGTCTGAGTGGAGCGAGCCTTGTCTACTGGACCAATTAGACCAGTAGAAAGGCTGTATGAGACTTCTCGTTCAATCCGATGTATTCTTAGCTGCTTCCTGTACCAACAGCTTACCTATTAATGGATCAAGCGCAAAGAATCAAATATGTAAAGCAAGATAGCTCGTGCATCCGTTGCTCGCCTTCTGAGGATTTTTAGGCCAAGAAACACCCTTTCAAGTCTACATTAGCGAAGACTATGCCTTTCTCGAATTTGACCAAGCAAGCTGCAAAACTTTATCAAGGCTTTAGGCCTCAAATGTGCCCGTATGTAGCCATCCACAAAAGCGAACTGCGTATCTTCCTTAATGGAGTCACCGATGAGTCTTCGAGTATATTCATGGCCGATTCCGTCAGGTTCCACTTGAGGAATGTGACGCCTGTTCACATAAGATAATCTACCCAAGCAGACGTAGATCTGATCATGTCCTGTATATGCGGAGGATGTGACATGATTTTCGATAGATTCATGGATGGCCCAAAAATTCACCGTTGCTCACTTGCTCCCATGCCCTCCATTGTGAGTACTTGCCACTATCCACCAACTCCCAAACTTTTTCCAACAGCTCCCGCGCTTTGCGAACCTAACGATCACTTCAATCCATGGTTTCATGTAAAATTGAACGAGACTTACGTGTGACATGCCTGACCCTTCCATGGCCTTTAGCCGATTCAGGATGTCTTCGCGCATTTGCGATGCTAACAAAGCGCTACCGGCCATAAACAGTGGGAGCAGTAAACAAGCCTCGGCAGTCCCTCCTGATCGTATCTTGTACAGCGAGTGTACAATTTCCCGTGTGGCAACGATTTCTTCAACAGGCCAGATCGGTGGATTTAGTATACAACGATTGAGGTAGATAATGCCAGCCCAGTAGAAGGCCGTATTCGTCGACTCCATCTCGAGTAGTGCCAGGCTATCATCTCTGACATTTTTGCAACCTACGAAGCGGTGCATACGCGCTTCCTGGAAGTACGAGAATAGCGCATTTTTGGCTGGATGCCATGAACGGATATCTCCCTCGGGGGTTTTGCCGGCTACATAGCGGATTCTGGCCAGCAAAGTGATGTGGTGATGTGAGCAGCCAAGTATACAGTCCACCTGAAATTTGTCCTCGGAGTCGTCAGTTGGCCAGTAATCACCCACAGGCAAGGGCCTCTCATTTTTAGGTCCAGATAGACTGCCAAAGACGTCAAGACGAGCGAACCAGCGAATAAGGAAGTCGCTGACGAGGTCTTTGCGATTAAATGATTGAGCTTCGCTGCGGGCCAAAATCATGCGGCGGGCTATTTGAAGATGGCTCCGCCAAGGAATGAATATTTCAAAGGTGTTTGGAGAGATAATCTCTATGGAAGTCAGCATAATTGCTGTAGCTAGATTGGAATTCGAAATCTGAGTGCTTGGGTCGTCTAACGCTCGACGAAGGGCCGGGAAGATATCTCGCACCCAAATGGCAATACGATTGGCTGGTTCAGGATGGCCGAGTAGACGGGCGCGATGGCTTGCAGAATATGCAAGTAACAGGTGTAAAAGGTTCATATCTTGTAAGGCCACTGTTTCACGTCAGCTGTTGAGATCTGTTTGTACCAAGCGTCTAGCTAAGCAAATCTCTCAGGGCGCTTTATGTGGTGGTTTGATAGAGCTGTTTTGTGAAAGACATGGGTTTTCAAGCCCGTGTACATATGCTTGGTGGAGACAGCCATGGGGTCTTCACCAGCCTCTTATGCTAACTTCGGTATACTCACTCTGAGGAAGTATCTCCCTGAAGGGATTGTGCGAGCAGTCATGAGCCACAAGTGTCCTTGCTGTATGGTTTAAGAAATGATAGAAGTAGAGCAGGTTCATCTGATTATCATGAAGGACGGCCGGCAATGGATCCATTACCCTGGGAATAGCGACGACGACTGGCTGGGAATAATAAGAGGCCCCTTTGGTCAAGTCAAACTCCATTCCTTCTTTTGTAATGCTGATGAATTCCTCGTTGTTGTTCGGGTCTGTTTCCATTGCAGTGGAGTCTTCGTTTCTGGGAAGATCAAGGTCTGGCCATCCACGGTCTAAGCCAAAAGTCGTCGTTGAGGCTTTGGAGTCGGTAGTCTCCAATCTCAGAAGAGCTTGAACATCCACGCCTACGGCAAGGTCAGCTGTGTATGAATGTAACGTTTGGAGACACGGGCTGAACCTTTCTCGAGCATGATACGTTCGAATAGAGTATTCTTATAGCGAAGCATCAAGCATTCATCCGCGGCTAATCTGTGGCCTTGTTGCAGACGTTCGATTAATTGTTCATGTTCCCAAATCGTCGTTTCCAATTGCTATTAGGAATACTAGAGTCAGCGTAGTGCGGATGCGATGTGAAAATTGTCATGAGATTTGTTGGAAGTAATACTCCAGTGTTCCAAAAATTTTCCTCTCACTGCGAATGCGAGCCACGGGTCGTTCAAGGGAGAGTGATTTGGAGACCCACATCTTTCTTTTGGCCTTCTTGGTCCTCTTCGACTTTGTCATTAATTGCCTCTATCTTACTTTACTTCAGATCGGAGCTAGTGAAGCAAACTCACCGTCATGATCGTCAATTTGGCCATCGGAGGTGATTGAATACTGTAACGTTGGCACATCACCTGATTCCGAGCTTTCCACCGTCTGTTGAGTACCTGACTGTTTTCGGTCATGCCCCCTCCCCACTTCCATTGGCGATATGGCATGACCATGGCTGGAATTCCTTTTGCGCGGTAGATCTTTGGGAAAAGTGTCATCAGTGGGCGTGCGGCATCTGATGTCCGAAGGGAGCCCTATGACATCCTGAGCTTAAGCGGAAGTGCCACGCTGGAAACACAAGGCTGACTAAAAGAGGAGCCAGACTTTGACGGATCACCTTCTCCCTTCATATTCTTCCTTGACGCGAATCGAGCTATCTTTCTCGGATCAACAGGCCTACCCCTGACGTAAAAGACGCTCTCCTTGCCCTCCCCAAGTTTCCTTCTCTTCTGCAATTGAATGATGTCTCGCATCTCCTCGTCTTTGATATTTTTATCAAGCCGCCAAGCTGTTATCTTACGTTTGTATTGGCGTTCTCTACACCAGTTTGATTAGAGGGTGGCTCAACCGTCTAACCTTTTTCCACGAGGAGTTCTAGCATTTCCGAAAAAGTTTTAGTTAAATAAATCAGAAATACATCATTTCATAGAAAAGAAAGAGAGATCATATGTTGAACAAAAAGAGCAAGAACGGAAAGTAAGGAAGTGGTCAAGACTGAATCTGCGTACGTTGCCTTGAAACCCAGAAGTTCCACCATCTCAGTCATGACCTGCTGAAGTGACTTGTCCTCCTCAACGTACAACCTATGGAACGTACGACGCACTTCTTCGTTCCATTCCTCCGCTACGGCGAGTCGACGCATGGTCTTGGCTTGGGAAACCGAGTCGCCCGGATCTACACTCGGAATGCTTCTCTGCTTGTTGACATGTGTGAGACTTCGGTCTTCCCTTTTGTCAGCAAGCACCAACGGAGAATTCACGGAACAAGAGAGAGCTCAATGGATTACCTGAGTGCTGGCAAGTACTAGCACATTTGTCGTTGATACAGTGCTCACACGCGTATTCCTCACCCTCAATCAACATTGTGTGGTGAATGCAAGGAATTAGTCCCTCGAGATCAGCCTCGCAGGATAGACATTCGTAGACGATTGACCGGCCGAAGAAGCTTAGATTTTGATATTGCAGGTAGCCTGTTGACGGATTATGAGGGTCACCCCATAGAGTATAGATCTTGTTCTAGCCTGGGATAATGGCAGAAACCTTGGTTTCTACTGATCTTTCCACTCCTAGAAACCATTTTCCATTGGGACCTCTATCGTGTTGAGACACGGTGACACGCCAGGGCCTGCGCCACTGCGGCGGGCAGAGCCTGAGTACTAGCCGTATGGGCTTTAGTCCCAACAGAAGTACCTTTCAAAAGTACCTCGCTCGCAGTCCAAACAAGAATCCGTCCTTGCCAAACTCGGACCGCGAGCCACGGTGCTAGCGCTTATGCTGAACAAAAGGACCAGATCCACAAAGGTACACCAGAGCAGAAACGCTACGCAGCCACCTTCATCTGAAAGAAATTGAGCAGGTGCCACTCAGGCGCCGTCACAGCTCAGATCTAATAATGAACAAATGCTCGAGAGCGCCAGCCTGTCACACCGAAACGGCAGGGCCATTGCAAAAGTACCCTATCTCGAACATAAGTACTGTAGGTAGCATGACAAAAAGATGTGAGCAAAAGCACCTGAGCAAAGGTACCTCAACAAAAGTACCTGAGCAGAAGTAGACACTGCCAATCGTGGCCCGGACAGAGCATCTACCGGTATTTGTCCGCTGGCGAACACAACCTGACAAAAGTACCAGCCATATAGCCTGGACTCCTGGACCCCAAGGATGTCTTCAAGAGCCATCTCATGAGAGTATTAAATAGTACGAGGTTCCCATGTAGTTCCATGTATCCTCATTATACCTTTGTATCTGTTTTTCCCCGAACCACTTTGTTTGCGTACCCACCAATTTCATAGCCTTTACTGGTCTTGTGAAAGGAGTACAGTCCGCTCCAGATGTCTCTCTGCCAGCAGCTCGCCAATTGCACGACCTTGAGCAATAGCTCAACCAAGGCCCAGTTCGAAAACCATGCTGCAGGTCCGGCACTATCTCCAGAGGTCACTGTTAGCTTAGTCTTTGGCATAACCATGTTCATCCTTGCTGCTTATGGTCTCTGGCAAGGTCGGCAGCGGTTGAACCGGAAAAGTAAGGAGTTGCCTGGCTTCAATAGATTTTGCTTCTGCTTCGCTAATTTTTACGTAGACGACGACGAGTGCTACTTCTCCGAGTGGCCGAGACCATCAGAGCGAAGCCACCCAGGGCTCGAGCTGGGCTCTGAAGAGTATCTCCTTCTGTACCCACACTTCACACCTGCTATCACGACGGTTCGTCTTCTCACATGCTTGTTTCTATGATTGATTGCTAACCTTCACATTAGATTTTACCATTAGTTCACATACCACCGGCACCGCATATGATCCCTTCTAGACCAGAACTTCCATCGTTTCATAGTGTAGATAACACGCTCGGAATATAGGAGGAGATGGAGGTATCTGAGCTGCCGTTTGGAATGAGATATGAACGTGTATCCAAGTTTCCGCTTTATTTGTACGCAAATTCTCTAGATCACCTCTGCAGCTTTCACAGGCGTCCAAGAATTGCATCTCACGTTTTGCTCAAGAAGTTGACCACCTCTGGAGAATCTCATAAGGACAATTTTGATAGATTAGTCATAAATTACGCTAGACTCGTATCCTATTAAGACTAGTTGTCGAACTCAATTGCTCCCCAAAGTCATAGAAAATCAGGACCGAGGACGTCGTAAAACCAGGTCCAACCACGGCGACAGCTTTAATTGGACGTGTTCAGCTCCGAGCCTACTATACCTCGCTGATCCGAGCTGCGATATGTCCGCAATGAATGACGCCGGTGCCTGCAGGGCCTTCCTTTCGTGGACCGAGGCCCGACACGATACGGAGGGACTTCTGCAACCGACCCTCGTTCCAAGGCTTTGTCATGTCTGCCATCTTCGATTACAAATACGTATCGTTGCTACTTAAGCCTCCTTTTCCTCAATAGTCCCCTGATGGCAATCGAGCGTCTCCAAAAACTTTCACAGCATCTAAACCCAGCATCACCCCCCATGTCATTCCCCGCGCAAACCCGCCAATGGATCCTCACAAATAAGCCCACCGATCTCCCTGAGCTCTCCGGCCCCAATGCTACATTCACACTCGAAACCAACCCTCTCCCCGCCCTCAAAGACAACCAAGTCCTCGTCAAGACCATCCATCTCTCCAATGACCCCGCCCAGCGAGGATGGATAACGAAAGGCGTCAATCCAGAACGCCTCTACGTCCCTCCCGTCCCAGAAGGCGCTGTCATGCGCGCTGGAGCCATTGCTGAGATCCTAGAGTCCAAGTCTGCAAAACACAAGAAGGGGGATATGGTTCTAGCCAGTAGCGGTTGGGCAGAATATTCAGTCCAAGAAGCCAAAGAGTGTCAGGCCCTAGAACAGATACCCGGATTGAGCATTACGCAGTATCTCGGTGCATTTGGCATGACGGGCATGACTGCGTACTATGGCACAAAAATCATAGCCAGAGCAGGCCCGGATGATACCGTTGTCGTTTCCGGAGCCGCCGGAGCGACCGGCAGCATGGTCGTGCAGATAGCAAAGAAGATTATCGGCTGCAAAAAGGTCATCGGCATAGCCGGCACCGACGAGAAATGCAAATGGGTGGAAAGCCTTGGCGCGGACATCTGCCTGAATTACAAAGCGTCAGACTTCCGGAAACAGCTCCGAGCCGCTACGGAAGGCTATGTAGAAGTCTATTTCGACAACGTCGGTGGGTCTATACTCGATTTGATGCTCACGCGCATGAAGAAATGGGGTAGAGTCGCGGCTTGTGGTGCTGTAGCTGAGTACAACAAGTCGGATCCGACGGGATTGAAAAATTGGCACGAGATTATCAGCAACAGGATTGAGATCAAAGGGTTTATCATCTTTGACTTTTTGGCGCAGGGAAAGGGGCCGCAGGCTGTGGGAGAGCTGGTGCAGGCGTGGAAAGAGGGCAAGATCCAGGTTGGTGAGGCGAATGAGACAGTTGTTGAGACAAAGTTCGAGGATGTGCCGAAGACGTGGATGAGCCTCTTTGAGGGGTCCAATACCGGGAAGTTGGTTACAAAATTGGTGTGATCACCGAACCGGAAAGTACTATACACTGTACTCTCAAAGTCTTGAATTTTCAATCATGGAGTATAATGACCGGTCAAGATGACTAGTGGAGCAGGTCCAGCTGATTGGCTTCGCTTTGCCTTTTTCTGAGCCATTTCTAATGCTATTATATAACCATCGATGTAGGCTCTGACCGTATAGATTGAGATTCATGACCGGGAAGAAACTGTCAGGGTTTGACCTCAGGCGTAAATCCCTTGGCTAAACGCCGCCCAATACGAGCTTGAGGGTCTCACATTGTCTGATATTGCCTTCTGACATGGCCAATATCGATATTCCTCATCGCTCATCTAGTGTATCTTCGAGGAAGGCGTCCTCTGCTCGAGTGGAGCTAGACCGTATCTAAGCTCGTCTAGGAGCCTGTCTGCGAGCAACAGACATTCCGTGTGAAACCCATCATGTTCGATGGCAAAGATTTAGGACGTTGTCTGAATACAATCGTTGAGATGCAACGCTCGAAGATGTTCAGATACACTAGAAAGTGGTTACGTTCGCATCGATTTCAAAAACGTAGTTGCCATAAATGTCCCGCCTTTCGACATCTCGAAGATTTGATAGAATTGTTCTTGGGCTCAAGAGTGGGAATTGCAGATGTCCAATTGAAATGAGGGTAGGTCTTCGGTCGAGGATGCCAAAGGTTGATCATCATCTGTAAAGTATTGGGGGTCAACATAGGTCCATTGAAGTCTCTTTGGCTTTGGCTTCGAACGCTCGCTGCGATCCGGTAGAGCTGGACGAGGTCGAGATCAGCGAATAGCTTCATCTTGTTCGTAACGTAGATCGTGTTGAGATGCACGAGATCGTAAGGACACGACGAATTTCCTCTCGGGATATTAGCCACGCCTAGAAGAGGAGTCCGGAGACAGGGGAAACATATGTTGTAGAGATAGACGTCGGCATTGCACGATTAATGAAGCGCTGGTTCATCAACGACAATGGCACCAACTGCCGAATCCAGACTAGCCCCCAAAACAGGCTCCATTCCATTCCTCTCCAGCATTTCCTTCTCTGCGCATGTTTACATGAACAAATTGAGCAACCCACGCTCCCCCTCAGCGCTCATCCCTCAACAATGGTCTCCACACGCTCCCACCCCACCACCTTCCCATCCCCATCCCCATCCCCATCCCTCTCCCCCTCCAAAACCCCAACCCGCTCCCGCTCCGAAAAATGGACCCACACCCCCTCCCGCCTCACAATCGCCTGGCTCCTCCTCTCCCTCCCCCTCGTCTTCTGGGACACCCTCTACGTCCTCCTCCGCCCCCACAGCATGCCCGGCGGCTCCCTGCACGCGCCCATCTGGACCCCCTACGCCCTCTACGGCACCGTCGATTACATCTACGGCGAGAAGGCGTGGCGGGAGAACAACGGGTTCACGGCGGCCCAGGCGAGCTTGAATGTGCTGGAGACGGTGGGGTATGTGGCTTATTTGTGGGTTGTGTGGAATAAGGGGGAGGGGGAGGGGTATACGCTTCCGAATGCGTGGGGAGGGGTGGCGTGTTTGGTCGGGTTTGCGTTGAGTGTGATGACTGTTAGTAAGACGCTGTTGTATGGTGAGTTCTGTCGATCGACGGTGGTGCTGGCGGCGTGGGGTTGCGGAATGCATGTGGACTGACTGGTGGGTGTAGGGCTCAATGAAACATTTTCCGGCTTTGAGAATATTGGACACAATGATCTAGGTTCTCTGATTTTCCTCTGGATTATTCCGAAGTATGTCCATGCTGCATTCTGAAACCGAGTGGTGAGTGTTGCACTGTGGCTAATAGATTTCATAGTGGTGCTTGGCTGGTCCTTCCGAGCTATATGACCTACGCGTTTGGGAAGGATATCCTTGATGGTCTGGCGAAAGCTAGTGGCGACACGAGCAGTAAACCAGCAAGGGCAGCGACGCCGATCAAGAATGAGTGAACCCTCCAAATGGAACAATGTATGAGTAATGAAGTATCCCATCAATCACGTGCGTTTTTCTTCCG
>JAABUL010003994.1_pt1 | contig 20654 bp, 17 predicted proteins | sample 5559151 | NCBI WGS metagenome assembly JAABUL01 (sample SAMN10711876, study PRJNA513368) | rock metagenome | isolation source: Antarctica rocks | place: Antarctica: Victoria Land, Pudding Butte sud | reverse complement strand
AGCGCTGCTCAAGAATTACCAGTTATCGACAACACGAAAGCAATCATCATAAGCTTCGTCAAAAAGCAAATTTGCAAAGAGGCGAAATTACAATGGTTAAATGTCTGAAAAAGCAGCATCAAGAAGGAAAACCAGTATCAAAAGCACATATCGAATGTGAATCTAAGTCATAAATCACTAAAAGAGATGAGAAAAATTGATAGACTAACGTTTTCAACCTTTATTCAGCTGAAAATGAGACATGACTATTTCAAGAGCTATTTGCATAGATTATCAGAGAATAATTCGAACAAATGCTATGAAATATGCAATGCAAGGCAAACGTCGAAGCATTTACTGCTGAACTGCAGGCATTATAGAGCAGAGCAGATAAAGCTTAAGGAAAAAGCTCAGCTCAAAAACACAGACACTATATTGACACTGTTCATCATTAAAATTGGAAGAATTGCAACACTAGAGTATTTGAAAAATACTTGAATTGCGACGAGAAAATGACTATTAGAAACGAAAGAGTAGAACGCGAAGAGTGCGAAAGAACAAAGAAAAACGAAAGTATGATGACGAGGGTTGAGAAAGAGCGCTTGTATGCGCAAACTATCGATGTGATTGATCAACAAAAAGATATAAAGCAACGACTTTGGTCAGATTACATGTAACTTAGCATACATACAGCGCCTAGACAGTGTCAAAGTCATAGACTGCATGCACTTAATGAAGAAAAAGAAAAAAAAAAAAAAAGTATGTGATGAGATCACTGTTCTAGTGTTTAGTCTTTAAAGAAGAATGTTGCTGATTTGAAAGAATTTTTTGATGATTCTTAAGCAATGTCATGATTCTAGCCTTGTCAGACTCAGTCTTCTAGTCTTGTCAGATCTATTCTCGCTTCGTCATCTTGACTAGTTTCTATTGAGTCTAGCGTCGACTGAGAAACACACATATGTAGCCAGCTTTTTTTCTGTAGCTATCTTTCTTTCTTAGCATTTATCTTCTAGTTAAATGACATCTCTATCTGACTCGCTCTAGACAGGTCTTTAACATTAGATAAATGCTCATCATCTACCCTGCTATCGATGAATAGACGATACGAAACAATCTATTCAGTAAGGAAAATTTGCAAAAGATTCTTCAAATTTGCATCATCATTTTAGATTGCAAGAAATTCTTCGATTAAAGTACTCAATTATTACCTGAAATTCACAAGAGATTCTTTGAATTTTCACTCATCAAAAAACATCAATTCAAAACATCAATCTCTCATTTACTCTTATCTCAACAACTTTTACCTTCTCTCATCATGACACGCGACGTCGAGTCAGTTGAGTTTCAAACAACTCATCTGCTTAGAAGCACTGTCAATAGAAGAGTTTCACTTCTACTCATTGATGCTTCAGTCAAAGCTGAGAAAGCTGACACTTCATGAAACATAAACATTGAAGAACAACTGTTTCATTGAATCAGCAATCAACTCGACGAAGTCATCAATATGCTGAACGAGCTTTGAAGTCAGCGAGACTTGACTTTACAACTTAATGAACACTGACTTCTTGTACAAGACAATCACAAAAAGAGAGCGAAACAACTAAAAGTTGCTTTTGATAAAAACGATGAGCTAGAGAAAAAGATCAGTCAGTTACAAGGCGAGCGATTGAACTTCAGAGCGAAACAACGTCAAGCTGATTGATCTATGCCTCGTCAAGATACTCAGTCAGCTGAGCAACGAGTCAATTAGAAAGAAGCTCACTTTCAACGAGAATCTTCTACTTTATCTGATAACGAGAACAATCATCACAAGTTCATCAAGCTTTTGAATTCACTCATCTTCACTGAAACAGATGACTCTATCTGAAAGACATGAAACATCAAAATAGCTGACAAGCTCGATGTCAACGCGAATCATTACTCTACTGAAAAGATTCGTATTGCCTATGTGATTTTCAGACTAGAAGACAATGCTGATCAGCAAATCTATGCAAAACGTCGTGTTGATGCTTTCTCACTCTATCAATCACTATCAGAGCTACTGAAACATCTGAAAGAAATTTATGAAGATCAGAATCTGACTCGAAAGTGTCGTTGCAAATACGTTGCTCTGAAGCAGCTTAACAAGCTCTTCAGCTCTTTCTATTCAGAATTCACTAGAATATTCAGCTTTCTGAACTACGACGATGTCATTCTGATGAACGACATTCAGAATAAAATCAACAATCATCTTCAGAACGCGTTGTCAGTTTGCCTCATAGAGTTTAGCTCGCTTGATAAGCTCAAGATCTTTCTACAAGATGTGAATAACAAACAACAAGTCAATTATCAGCTACGTGACGAGCAATGAACAGTCAAATCGATAGCAGCTTCGAAAAAACGTTTTGTTTCTTCGTCGACATCAGCTTCAGTCTTGACTACTAGCTATGTTCAACTCGCTACTTTTTTCACTCTTGAATCTGAACAATCAAGAATGTAAATCATCTGCTTCAACTGCAAAGTATCAAGTCATCTTTCAAAGAATTGCTCTCAGCTGAAGACTAGTACTTCGACATCTTGTGCATTTATTTCTCGTCTCAATGAGATCATCATGTCAAAAGAAAAGAAGAAATTATTTACAGAGAAATCGAAGAATGAGGCAAAAAACTAGTGACTTTCATCAAAGACGTGATGAAAGATGTGTTAATTTCTTCAACAACGAGCAGCTCAGATAATCTTTTTGCTTTGAAATCTTTGACTACTGAATGTATACTATCTAGCAATGAAATTAGTTACTCATTAAAGTCATTGATTGACACTGAAGCAGCTGACTATTCATTCATTGATGAATTAATCGCGCAGAATGTTTGTGATCATTTGCAAATTGAATCTTTATCTTTAATCAAGCTCAAATCAATAAGGAAATTCGATGATCATTATGCAAAAAAGCTCATTACTCATGCGATTTATTCGAATCTAACTGTTCAAGATCATATGAAACGTTTCATCTTTATGCTGATCACTCAATTAGATCAACATCAGATGATTCTCGAAAAAACATGAATGAACAAGATCAAGATGACTATTGATATGAAAGATAATCATCTTCAATTTTCTAGTTTTGAAGCTCATATCAAAGCTTCTATCAAAGCTCATTCGACTGTTCTTTCGAGCAAGAAAATCGCGATAGAACAGAAAAGTTCAATCTCTACTCAAATACTAAAGAGATCTATCTCTTCTGTTGTCACTCAACTCAGCGAGAAGTCATCTTCATTCAGTAAAATCGTGAAATCATTTAATTCAGTCAAATCTTCGTCTTTTGATTCAATGAACATAGCAATAATAGAGGCTGCAGCATATAAATCACTGGTCAAACGGTCGAATGTGACTACTTTCGCGATCATCATCACGAAAATCGATCGACTTTTAAAAACAGCTAGAAATAAACTCGAAGATGTAAATCTACAAGAGCTTTCACACGAAGAGATCTTGAAAGAAGTCAAAGCTAAGCTTTCTTCGAAATATCATGACTATCTAGACATGTTTGACCGAGCGATGACTGATCAACTACTTTCTCATTGTCTCTATGATCATAAAATTGAGTTGATCGACGAGAAAACATCTTCTCGAAGTCGTCTCTATCATATGTCTGACTACAAGCTTCAAAAGATGAAGAATTACCTGATCAAGCATCTGAATAAAGACTTTATATCTTCTAGCTCAGCTTCATATGCTTCGCTCATACTATTCGTCGAAAAGAAAGACGGTAGCTTGCGTTTCTGCGTCGATTACAGAAAGCTCAATGCTTTGACCAAACGAAATCACTACTCTTTGTCATTAATAGACGAGACTCTCGCTCGTATACAAGAAAGCAAGTATCTGACTCGATTGAACATCATTGTCGCGTTCAACAAACTACGCATGCACTCAGATAGCGAAGATTTGACTATCTTTATCACCTCTTTTGATTTCTACAAATATCACGTGATGTCTTTCAAATTAATCAACGGCTCAACTTTCTATCAACACTATATGAACGACGTGCTATTTGACTATCTTCATCAGTTTTGCCAGATCTATCTAGATGACATTATTATCTACAGCAAAACACTGAAGAAACATAAGCGACACGTATGATTAGTTCTACATAGACTACGAGAGACTGATCTTCAGATGAATATAAACAAATGCAAGTTTCATGTTCAGAAGATCTTCTTTCTGAAACTATTGCTATTCATCGAAGAACTAAAGATGAACTTCAGAAAAGTACAAGCAGTAGTCAAATGATCTACTTCTACAAATCTCACTCAGATGCAGTTCTTCGTCAACTTCTGCAATTTCTATCGACGTTTTATAAAGAACTTTTCGAAGATTGTTCATTCTCTGATTCAACTAACTCAAAAAGAGGTGATATTTGAATGAAATCAAGCTTGTCAAACGATCTTTGATCATATGAAGAAACAAATGACTGAAGTTTCTATTCTTCGTCATTTTGATCAGAATAGAGAGACTATTCTTGAAACAGACTCATTCAACTACGTCAATGATGACATACTTTCTCAGTATGATGACGAAGAAACATTGCATTTGATGATCTACTACAGCAAGAATCTGAGTTTCGCTGAGTGCAATTACGAGATCTATGACAAGAAACTACTAGCAATCATTCGTGTCTTCAAGCATTGATGATCTGAGCTGAAATTGACTGAGCTACTCATCAAGATGTTCACTGATCATCAAGCTTTAACGTCATTAATGAAAGATAAAGAGCTAAGTAGACGTCAAATGCGCTGAGTACAAAAGCTCGTTGACTTCAACTTCAAAATCATGTATTGTTCAGACAAACAAAACATTAAAGTCGATGCATTGACTCGTCGAGTCGATTCAGTTTCTAGAAGTCTCGAGAATGAATGATGTCGCTATCAGCGAACTACGATTCTCACGTTGAATCGAATGAAAATCGCTGATCTAGAAGAGAAAGAGAACGATGAATCAATTTATTGATTGATTCTAGAAGCTAACAGAATCGACGAGAATTGTACGCTACTTCGCGAAGCAATAGCAAGAGACGAGACACAATATAAAGGTATCAAATTAAGAGATTGTCAAGTTCAGAATGAAATACTATATCGAGATGATCTTCTATGAGTTTTCTTCAATGAGCATCTTCAAATGAAGTTAATTCAAGAAGTTCATGATCAATCTTCTATTGATTATTTCGAAATTCTCAGAACAATGAAGATCATAAGAAGATACTACTATTGATCTTCAATACGAAAGACAATAGATCAATATATTTGAAACTGCTACATTTGTCAGCGATCAAAGACTTCTCGAGATAAATTCAATGAACTACTACATTCTCTACTCATACTCGAACAGCAATAAAAGAACATAGTCATGAATTTCGTCATCGACTTACCTCTTTTGAAAGGCAAAAACGTCATACTAACAGTGATATGTAAACTGACAAAGAAATGACATTATATTTCTTGCTTCACTGATGACGAGAAGATCACAGCAGAAAAAACAGCTGAGCTAATGCTTCAGTGAATATATCAAATACACGATTTACTCGATTTCATTGTTTTGAATCGAGACTCTCAATTTACCTTCATTCTATGAAAGTCGCTTTGCAAAAGACTAGACATTAATCTTCAACTCTTCACAGTCTATCACTCTCAGATCAACGATCAAAGTGAACGAGTCAATCAGAATGTTGAAAGATATCTTTGATTCTTCTGTTTGTACATGCAGAATGACTGAGCTAAGCTACTACTCATGATTGAGTTCGTCGACAATAATGCTCTGTTCTCAGTCATCTTCTCGATCTCTTTCTTTCTAAACAAAGACTTTCATTCTCATATGAGCTTTGAACTCGATGTCATCGAATATGAAAGTTCTCATGAACGCTTGCAGACGACTAAAGTCGAGAATATATCTGAACATATGAATAAAACACTGAAGTTTGCTTGCAAGTCGCTAGTCAAAACACTGAAGTTTGCTCGCGAGTCACTAGTCAAAACACGAGAACAAATGATGAAACAAGTCAATAAGCATAGAAAAGAAGTTGATTACAAGATTGAATCAAAGATGTTTTTGAATGAAAGAAACATCATTACAGCGAGATCTTTCAAGAAGCTAAATGACAAAATGCTTGATTCTTTCATCAATTTAAATCTCGTCGACTCTTCATATAAACTGAAATTATCAGAGTCTATGCGTGTTTATGATGTATTTCATTCTGACCTGCTTCGCTCTGCCGTCAATGACTTCTTGCATGGTCAAAAGAATGAACTTTCAGATTCAATAGTGATAAACGACGAAGACGAGTGAAAAATCGATGATATATTGAATTCTCGTCAATATCGAAGACGACTTCAGTATAAAGTCAAATGAAATGACTATTACAATGATCTCAATTGATACAACGCTGATGACGACGAATTTATGAACGCTCAGAAGATCGTTGATGATTTTCATATTCAATACTCGAACAAATCGCACTAATCTCAACCAATCACGATTTAACAGACCTGAGTCTGTGAAATCATGATTGAACAATCAATCAAGTCGAGCAGAAAATACATTCATGTGAACATGAATTGTTGAAGAAAGAGAATAATGTCACGATTCTAGTCTTGTCAGACTCAGTCTTCTAGCCTTGCCAGATTTATTCTCGCTTCGTCATCTTGACTAGTTTCTATTGAGTCTAGCGTCGACTGAGAAACACACATATGTAGCCAGCTTCTTTTCTGTAGCTATCTTTCTTTCTTAGCATTTATCTTTTAGTTAAATGACATCTCTATCTGACTCGCTCTAGACAGACTTCTAACAAGCAATCAAGAACTTAATTTCTTGACTCTTTTAATCGATTTGAACTGATGCTACTGACTGAGCGATAGATTCTCTAGCAATCACATGATCATATGTTCTCATTGATTCTATTGATTTCTTGATGTTGTTCTGTCTTTCGATGTTGTCAATCATCAGATACACAAATTTCTTTATACTCGTTTCGTTATCAGTCGAGTGAATTTGAATGAGTATAAAGATTAGTATCATGTGATTAATGAATTCTTAAAGTAATGTTGAGATCATGTCTAGAAACTAATCAGAAAGCGTGCGTGACTAGTATGTTTGATCGATAGAGATAGCTATGACTAAGACTTTAAGAATACAGAAGAAAGAAGATATAAAAGACAAGAAGAACATGCTCTATATAGTAGTTACTCAGATTGACGCTAGTCTCAAAGAAGACGTGTTGAAACACAAGAAAGATGTTGATTTAAAAGATGTTTGTGACACAAAGAAATGTGTTTGTCATAGAAATCTGTTGATTACTTGTAATACAAAGAAATATGTTTGTCTAAAAGACAATAGAAGCTGATTAGAAGATGCTAGAAAAGAAAAAAGATGCTGAGTTCTATCTGAGTCAAACCTGAATCAGATCTAGGTCAGATCTCAGCTAGATTGTTGACTAGTTCTAATCAATACGCAGTGAACTCGCTAGCGTTTACTGTGAATTGATTAAAGTTAAAGCTTTGACCTTATTCAATTCTGACACATTCATAACAATCTATACATAAAAAACTCTTTGATAAAGTTGAAGATAAATGTATAAGTTTTTGAAGTTTAACTGAACATAAAACTATGATGAGATTCACATCTTTGACAGATAGAAGCAGATCACGTCATAAAAATGCTGATACTTAGTTATTTTAAAATCTTCATATGTAAATTGATCACATCAAGTCAAGTACTTAATCTGAAAAGTATCAAGTTAAATTGAAATTTTTTTAAAGAAGTGTTGAGTTGAGTTAAGAAGTTGAACTTAAGAACTTGAATCAAATTGAAAAGCTTGATTCAACAACTTGATTCAAAAATTTAACTTGACTCAACAAGATATTAAATAAATGTAAATAGTTTAATTAAACAGTTTTCATGATTTCTCTTTATGACTTTCTATCATGTTTTTTCGTCATGACTCTCTATCAAAGTCAAACAATCTTCATGATTTTTCATCATGACTTTCTATCAAAGTCAAACAATCTTCATGTTTTCTCATTATGACTTTTTATTACAACTTTTCTTCATGACTTCTTTTCATGACTTTTCATCATGACTTTTTGTTACAAGCGTATCAAGACTGATAAGACTGAACAAGACTGAAGCTTTAATCAATTTGCAGTGAATGTTAACAAGTTTTCTGCGTAATGATTAAAGTTAATCAGTGAGCTAGTCAGGTCTGACTCAGATATGACTCAGATATGACTCAATCTCTTTTTCTTTCTCAACACTCTTTTCTTTCACCAACATCTTATTCATCTACATCACATTCTTTTCATGTCACAAACACATTTCTTTCAAGTTTAGCGCAGTTTCTGAACATTACATAAATAGAAGCTTTTGTATCAATCTTCTTCTGTATTCTTAATATTCAGTTATAGCTATTTCTAAAGATCAAGCACTATCAATTCTGACCTTCATTGATTGTATCATCTAGACACGATTCTGACATTATATTAAGAATTCATTAATCACACGATACTGATCTCATTACTCATTCAACATACTCGTCTAGACAGAATGAGTTTAAAGAAATTCATTTATCTGATAATTGATAACAATCAAAAGACAGAACAACACTAAAGAATTGAATAGAATCAACGACAAGACTGTTTGAATTGCTAGACTACTTATTGCTCATTAAGTATGCAAAGTTCACTCGATTATGAGAATCATGATAAAGAATCTTCGTGAATTGCTCAAGAATCAAATCGATTGATAGATTTAATGATAAAGAATCTTCGTTGTTTGTTAGAGAATCAATCAAATCAATCAACAAACAAATCTCATCTTTTTTGTTAAAGATTGAATCTCACTTCATACGTTTTTCTTCTTTAATCATCAAGCATCATCATTCGTTCAACTTTCTTTCAAACAAATCTCATCATATTTAGTCATTCATTTATTGAAGAGTGTTTCAAAGAATTTCGAAATCATTTCTCTCAAATTCCTGATGCTGATTCATCAAAATCACGAACGAAATCATCAAGTGCTGCATCATTCATTCATGAAGATGATGAATTATTCGCTGAAACAATAATACTTCTTGTGTTCTACGAAATCTGAAAGGCTTAAAGCCTAGCTCTTGATGAAGAAACAGATCAACTCTACAAGTTAAATAAACAACAAGAAAATGAAATCAAAGAGTTGAAGACTAGACTTCAAGCTAAAGAAAACACTTCTTCTGATTTCATCTACTTTGAGCGTTTTAAATCTCAAAAAATACTCGATTTTTCGCTGTTTACTGATGAAAAGAACTTTACTTGAAAGAACTGATACGAAAAAATTCAGAATAAACTAAAGATCAACGTCGATCTCTTTTCTAATGAACGAGTCAAATTGAGCTATGTACATTTTAGATTATTTGATGACGCAGCTGAGATCACTCAGACTAGACGTGAACATGACTGTGTCAATCTTTATAAGATTATCGATGATCTTTTGAAAGAGTTAGCTCAGTTGTTCAATGATTTAAATAAGAAAGTCAACTTTTGTAAAGAATACTACAACTTGATTCAAGAATTCAAGAAATTCAATGAATTCTATACTCAGTTTCAACGTTTATCTTTCTATCTAGACTATCACGAAAAGCAACTGATCGTTGATTTGAAAGATAAAATCAATTCTCGTTTTTGATTTGTTTGAGTAAATTAACTAGTTCAATCTGATTCTTTAAAAGAAATTCGTTTCTACCTGATTCATTTGAATAATGATCAGCGAGTCATTCAAAAGATCAAGAACAAGCTCAAACGCGTTAATGATTTTTCAAAAACTATCTTTCATAAAGTGACTGTTATCACTTTGTCAATCAATCATTTGAAGTCTGATCAGCTAAAGTCGCGCAACGCGATTTTAACTAGCGTCAAAGAAGCAGACATTCTAGTTGAAAGCTGTTTCATATGTCATAAATCAGGTCATAGCTTTAAAGAGTGTCTCGATCGACCTACTAGAATCAATGCAGTGAACAATGAATATGATTGCTTCAATTTCAATTCGAATTTCGATTCAAAAAACTAGTCATCTCTTCAAAAGTCATCAAAAAGATAGAGATTATATCTTTGTGCAAACTAGACGAAATTCTATTGAAAGAAAATTACTTTGAAAAGTCGTTTCTAATTGATGCTCATCTCATCTCTCAGAATCAATCTTTCAGCCTTCGTTCTCTAATAGACAGTGATTCAGTCATCTACATAATCATACATTCTAATCTAGTCAATAAAGTATGTAAGAAACTGAAAATTCAATCTATATCACTGACAAAAGAGAAGCTAATAAGAGATTATGATGAAAAGATATTTAAGAAGATCATCACTCATAAAATTCTATTCAATCTCATCATTGAAAGTCATAAGAAATTGACTGTATCAATGCTGATAGTTGATATCAATCATCATGAAGTCATATTGAGTAATCGTGTCACGCAATCATCTACTAAAGTAGATGCTGACCACTCAAATGATGTACATTTCTCAAATGATGTTTTTTACCTCAACAGATCTACAATCTCTTCTACTGAAGTCTCATTCTCGTATTCTACATCTAAAACAGTGACTCATTTGTTGATTCACTTCTGAGCTGACTTGTCAGTTAATTTGAAGTCTTTCGCAATAGCTTTGTTTCATTTAATTCGAGCATTTGCATTTCGCTTCTTCTTTCGCTTCGATGCTCGAACCCGTTTTTTTCGCTTCTTCTTCACCTCAGCAGTGATTTTACCCCTTGCCTGTCAAACGATTATTACTCTCTTCTTCTGAGCAACAGATTCATCGAGTTTGTTCCTTTTAGCCTTTGCTTTACTGTGATTGTGAGTCGCTTCAATGTCACGTTCGATCAAAGCAAGCGAGCTAGCCTTCACTAATGACTTCTTTATATATCGACCAAATTTTTCGCGTAGCTTCTTTGATATATCGTAGTCATCTAAATTGTCTTGAAGCTCTGTATCAAGCTTCTGAATCTCTCTGAGTTCATGCGAAGTGACCTCTATAGAAGAGAAGAATAGAAAAGAATCTTGTGAAAAGATTGACTCAAGAGATTGTCAGACTCTCATCTTTTTCAGCATCACTTTTGATGAATATGAAACAAGCTCAGTCTGTTTGAAAGTCAACCGTATATTCAATTCAGTGAAGATCTTGACTCGTAAACTGATGAAGAAAGCAAGAAAGTTCTGTTTGTTGAAACTCGTTGATTTGAGTCGAATTGTCTCATCAATCATCTTTGAATGATAATGCTTCATGAGCTGAAATATTCTCACATTCAATGACTGCGTAACGTGTGTAGAATGCGAAGAAAGAATGAATATCACGATATTATGAAAATCGACGTACTGTAGAAACTCGTAGATAAGATGAAACTCATAGTTATTCATGATCAGAAGTCTATGAGCTTCTACCTGAGTCTTTCGACTATGAAAATCGAAGTGCTTCAGTCAGTCAAAGATCTTTTCATCGTTCAAATATTCGAATTCAGTAATAGCAAGCAATAGATCGTCATTCAGGTCATTTTTCTGCACTCATTTGTTCAAAATGTTGATTTCGAAAACGATGAGCATGAGAAAAATCTTTTCTTCCCCAGCATTAATCGTCTTCACATCGCTCACTAAATTTCTCACTCTCGAATCAATTGCACGAAGAGATCTCTTTTTGATCAATGTAATCACTAAATGATCTCTTTCAACTTCGATACGAAAGTCTGATTCATTCATGTTTCATATGTCATTCGATTGAATTGCATATTTGATCAGCACATCTCGAAAATCGTAGAAATGTTGCTTTGTCACCTCAACAGTCAGAGAAGTCTTTCTATCAGCGGCAAGAGAAGTTTGTTTTCTCTTGAAAAACTGAGAATTTTGCTGTAGAAATCGTACTGACCAGTGCTGTTCAACTCGGGAAGAATTCACAAGATTTGCCTGCTGCAGTAGAAAATTTGCTGCTCTTCGAAGATGTCTCAGTTGAGCAGAAATTGACAGCTTGTTCAGACGTGTCAAATATATACATATAGTCTTTCTTTGCTCAGTATTCAGAACATATTCATGTGATTTTCGTTCAAATAATGAGGTGTGAGTTTCGACTAGTTGTCTTTGAAGCGTTTGAACAGAAACTTCAAATGTCTGAGCTGCAGTGCTTGCAAACTTGTATTCGTCGTCATGAATTGCATCTGTAGTCTCTTTTATACGATACTTCAAATTTATGTAGTATTCAGACATGATGTGATTGAATGGTTGAGATGAGGGAAGGTTGAATACATAAAGGAAAAAAAACGACATTTGAGAGATGTACGTCATTTGAGTGATCAGCACCTACTTTAGTAGATGATTGCGTGACACGATTAAGCTCTGAATGAATAAAAACGAAATATTATTGAATATGCAAAACGACGTCATTGTTTTTTTGAATCAATTGAATACTTCTATTTCGATTTTTCCGATTTCTCTCAATTCAAAGCATTTAAGTTGATCGCGATCAACTTCGTCTTCTTTAATCACTCAGACTAAGATTTCTATGATGTTCAAACGACTCGTTCAAGAAGAGTTGTTCTCAATTCAAAGCATAAACGCAGCTTCATTCAAAACATTGTTAAATCATTTAAAGAAGAACAAGATCAAAGTCTTTGCTCTATTTATGATGAACATCAATAAAGAAATCGCGTACAATACTCAGTGCAATTTGAATGCTCTAAACGTTTCTTCAATCGATGAGATGACTCAGAATTTGAAAGACATTAAAGCGAAGCTTTCATCAAAATATCATGAGTTTCTAGATGTTTTTGATCGAGCTCAATTGAATAAACTACCCTCTCATCGCTTCTACGATCATAAAATTGAGCTCATCAATGATTCAACGTTTTCTTGCTGTCGAGTCTATTAAATGTTCTTTGTCAAACTTCTGAAAGTAAAGAAGTACTTAAACGAGAATCTGTTGAAGAAATTCATCACTTCTAGTCAGACTCTCTATTTCTTTTCCGTTCTATTTGTTCTCAAAGCAAATGAAGATCTTCAATTCTGCGTGAACTATCAAAAGCTAAATGTTATTTTCAAAAGAAATAGATATTCTTTATTGCTGATAGATGAGATCATTGATAAAATAGTGAGTTGCAAGCATCTGACTAGATTGAACATCATATCAGCGTTCAACAAACTTTAAATGCATCTTAATAATGAGAATTACATCACTTTTATCACTGCTTTAGAAGCATATAAATACAAGATGTTATCATTTGAACTAACTAATGAATCAATCTTCATTCAACAATATATGAATGACGTTTTATGAGACTTTCTGAACGACTTTTGTCAAGTCTATCTAGATGACATTCTCATTCATAGCAAAACGAGAAAGAAACATAGAGATCACGTCAAACTAGTATTGAGTCAACTACGTGAAGCTGAACTGCAGATGAATATTCAAAAGTGCGAATTCAATGTAGAAGAGACTGTCTTTCTAAAAGTCATCGTATCAGAACTAGATCTTTGTATGAATCTCAGCAAGATGACAGTCATAGTCAGCTGAATTACTTTGACCAATCTAAAAGAAATTCAGAACTTCGTGAGATTTGTTAACTTCTATCGTCGTTTCATTAAGAATTTCTTAAAGCTAGTCAAATCATTTATTCAGCTGATTAGAAAGAACACGTCTTTTGTTTAAAACAAGATCTGTGTTCAAGTCTTTAACAATTTAAAGAAACAAGTCAGCTTGATCTTAATACTTCGTCACTTTGATTTTAAACGACAAGCTATTCTGAAGATCAATGCTTTGAACTATGTAAAAGGTGAAATACTATCTCAGTACAATGACGAGAAAGTTTTTCATTCGATGATCTTCTACAGTAAAAGCATGATTCTTGCTGAAATCAATTATCACATCTATGACAAGAAATTGCTAGTTATTATTCAATGCTTCAAGCACTAATGACTCAAGCTGAAATGCATTGAACTACTCATTCAGATGTTCATCGATCATCAGACTTTAAAGATCTTCATGAAAAACAAACAGTTGAGTTGACAACAAGTCAACTATCTGAACATTTTATCGAAGTTCAACTTTCAGATCATTTTTAGATCAGACAAAATGAACACTAAAGTCGATGCTTTAATCAAAATGTCTTTAATGAATGCTTCTGAATCAGCTCAGCGTCTTGAAGATCGTTTTCAGACTATTCTGACTCTTGATAAAGTCAATGTTCTATCTATTGAATCGAAAGCAAATCTCTATCAATGAGTATGAATAATCAATCAAACAAATGAGTTCTGCAGCGAATATAGACAAGCTATGAACGAAAACAAGCTCAAATTTCATATCACTAAACTGAATAACTGCGAAATCATTGACGACGTTCTATTTAGAAAAGATTTACTGTGAGTCTTTGAGAACATGCACACGAAATTACTACAAGAAGTGCATGATCAATCTTCAATCTCTCACTTTGACAATAAATGAATCATTGATTTAGTTCAGCGTTTCTACTATTGGTCAGATCATTGAGTTACTATTCAATAATACATTTGAAACTGTCATGCTTGTCAGCGAATCAAAGCTTCTAGAAATAACATCAATGAACTTCATCATTCTTTCTTGATTTCACAGAAACGCTGAAAAGATATAGTTATGAACTTCATCACTGAACTATCTCTGTCAGAAAGCTATAACGTCATTTGCACAATCATATGTTGTCTCATCAAAGAATGTCACTATGTTTTCTGTCATTGAGAAGATGATGACATCTCAGTCAAAGAAATGATTTGAATCATGCTATGAAACGTCTATCGACTGCATAATTTACTCAGTTCTATTGTTTTGAACAGAGACTTTCAATTCATATTGACTATGTGAAAAAGTCTTTGCAAGCGACTGAGAATCACAGCTAGTTTATTCACAGTCTATCATTCTGAGATTGATGATCAATCGAAACGAGTCAATCAAGACGTTGAACGCGAACTTAGAATCTACTGCAATTACATGCAGAATGACTGAGTCAAATGAATATCTATGATGAAATTCAGCGACAATTTCAATATCTTCTCAATTACTTCAATGACTTTCTTCTACTTCAATAAAGAATTTCACTTTCGAATGAGTTTTGATTCAGATACAACTGACTATGAAACAACTTGTGAACGACTTAAAGCTAGAAAAGTAGATGATATTATCATTTGAATGAAAAAGTTACTGAACTTCAATTGTCAACAATTAAAAAAGACGAAGCTGATCATTGAAGTTCAGATCAATAAACATAAATGAGACGTCATTTATGAAGTAAATGACTGAGTTTGACTATCTTTCAGAAATCTCAAAACAACGAGACTCTGCAAAGATTTGAAAGACAAACAGCTAGACTTTTATCAAATCACTATCAAAGTGAGTATCTTCTATCATCTTCATCTATCAGTCAGCATGAAGCATCTGCATTCAATGTTCAGCTCAAAGCTACTGTGATCATATTCAGAAAACTCTCTATCAGAACAGCATTCAGAATCACTCAGATCAATCACTATCAAAGACGATGAATATTGAGAGATAAATGATATATTGAACTTCAGATGCTATCGAGATCAAATACAGTACAAAGTCAAATGAACAGATTTAGATAAAGACGACGAATGATACTATGTCAATAAAGAAAAATTCGATGACTCAGAGAAAGTTTTGAACGAATTTCATAAGCTATATTCAAACAAATCGCGCTAAATATCGGAATAACTATCAACAAAAGCGAGCAAATGAACTACATTCATGCAAACATGAATTTTCGAAGAAAAAAGTAATGTTATGAGCGTATCAAGACTGATAAGACTGAACAAGACTGAAGCTTTAATCAATTTGCAGTGAACGCTAGCAAGTTCTCTGCGTAATGATTAGAACTAATCAGCGAGCTAGTCAGATCTGACTCAGATATGACTCAGATATGACTCAATCTCTTTTTCTTTCTCAACATTCTTTTCTTTCATCAACATCTTATTTATCTACATCACATTCTTTTCATGTCACAAACACATTTCTTTTAAGTCTAGCACAGTCTTTGAACATTACATAAATAGAAGCTTTTGTATTAATCTTCTTCTGTATTTTTAATATTCAGTTATAGCTATTTTTAAAGATCAAGCACTATCAATTCTGATCTTCATTGATTGTATCATTTAGATACAATTCTGACACTTTTCTTCATGACTTTTCTTCATGACTTTCTATTATGACTCTTTATCATGACTCTTCTTCATGACTTTCTATCATGACTTCTCTTCATAATTCTTTATCAAATAATCTTCATGTTTCTTGTCATGATTTTTTATCAAAAAGATAATGCAAAAAGATAATGCAAAAGCAAAAAATTGAAAAAAATTCTATATTTAATTCTCTTAACATCAAGCTTAAGTTCTTGATGAATTGAAGCAAATTGACTTGATCTTTAGTTGAGTCAAATCGCTTCAAGTTTAGACTGATCATGTTAAGTTGAGTCATTAAGATTAAGTCAAGTTTTCAACTCATCAAGACTCAATTCAAGTCAGAATTCTTGACTTGAGTATTCAAGTTGAGTCAGAAGATTCAACTCAAGTAATTAAATTGAGTTAGAGAGTTGAAATTGAGTATTGACTCGTCAAAACATGAAGATAGATAGATAAATATTCTATTATGACTTTCTATTATGACTTTCTACCATGACTTTCTATCAAATAGTCTTCATGTTTTTTCTTCATGACTTCTCTTCATGACTCTTCTTCATGACTTTCTATCAAATAGTCTTCATGTTTTTTCTTCATGACTTCTCTTCATGACTCTTCTTCATGACTTTTTATCAAATGATCTTCATGTTTTCTCTTCATGACTTCTCTTCATGACTCTTCTTCATGACTCTTTATCAAATGATCTTTATGTTTCTCTATCATGTTTCTCTATCATGTTTTTCTATCATAGCTTTCTATCATAGCTTTCTACCATAGTTTTTCTTCATGACTTTTCTTCATAGCTTTTCTTCATGACTCTTCTTCATGACTTTTCTTCATGACTTCTCTTCATGACTTTCTATCAAACAGTCTTCATGTTTTCTCATCATGACTCTTTATCAAATAGTCTTCATGTTTCTCTTCATGACTTTCTATCAAAAAGATAATGCAAAAAGCTAATGCAAAAGCAAAAAACCGGAAAAATTTTCTATATTTAGCTCTCTTGACATCATATTTGATTGCTTGACGAGTTGAATTGAGAACTCAAATCAAACTTTGACTCAAGATCAATATTGAGTTGAGTCAGAAGATTCAACTCAAGTAATTGAGTTGAGTCAGAATGTAAATATGAAAACTCAACTTAACAATCAATCTAGTTAAGTTGAAAATATGCTTAATTCAATTCAAATTGAGTTAAAAATGTAAATAACTTAACTTTAAATTGAGTTGAATTCAAAATGTCAATTTGAAACTTAACTTGATGATCAATCTATTTACATGAAAGACAATTTTCACAAAGATGAGATAAATGTATTCAAAGATAATAAAATCAGAAATAATGTTTGAAGCATTAATTTAACATTAATGCAATAAAGAAGAAAAACTGATGAATAAAAAATAAAGACTAAAAGTCTTTTAAAATCAGATGCTGCATCATGTTGCAAACATTTTCAAAAGAGTAAACATTAAAACATTAAAGATTGAAATATACACATCTTCACTTCATGTTCATCTGAACAAACTACAGAATCAGATCATATTAAAAAGTTAAGTTAATGATAGAATATAAAAGACTTGATGAGCATGCAAACTTATACACACTCATCTGATAGAAATTAATCATTTCATTTCTCATTCTTTAATCATCAAGAAAGCAATGCTTCTAAATGTTTCAATTCATGAAGATGCAAAGATATAGTTTAAATGCAGATGATTCAATCTTTCAATGCTTATTTTAACAAATAAACACATTGTAATAACATAGTATTACAAAAGTCAATGAAATCTTTGATGAGAAAACTACAAGAAACACATTGCAAACATTAATGCAACATCAGCTTAAAGATTTTATCTGTTCAAAAAGACAGTAAAAATGCGTAATGATTTTCAGAAAGTTGAAAGCATTCTTGTGATTTACATCAGAACTGAATGCATAGATTTAAATGTTTATCTGCATTTAAGAAATATTTTGAAAGCGAATAGTTCTTGATGTGACTGCAAATGAAGTCATCAGATAGTTAAGCATATTTTAATGCATTGCTTGAATTGAACGCATTTTCAATCAAGAATGCTACATAATTAGATTAACTGCATTAAGTTGAGTTATCAAGATTGAGTTGAATTTTCAACTCATCAAGACTTGATTTAAGTCAGAATTCTTGATTCAAGTATTTGAGTTGAATCAAGATGTTTAATCTGAATATTTGAATTAAGTCAGAAGATTGAAATCAAGTATTAATTCAAAATTTTCAACTCAATTCATCAAGACATGAAGATAAATAAATTAATATTCTATTATGACTTTCTATTATGACTTTCTATCATGACTCTTTATCAAATAGTCTTTATGTTTTTCTATCATAACTCTTCTTCATGACTCTTCTTCATAGCTTTTCTTCATAGCTTTTTATCATAGCTTTTTATCGTAGCTTTTTATCATAGCTTTCTATCATGTTTTTCTATCATAACTTCTCTTCATGACTTCTCTTCATGACTTTTCTTTATGACTCTTTATTAAACAGTCTTCATAGTTTCTCATTATGACTTTCTATCATAACTTTCTATCATAGTTTTCTATCAAAGCTTTCTATCAAATGATCTTCATGTTTTTCTTCATGTTTTTCTTCATGTTTTTCTTCATGTTTCTCTTTATGACTTTCTATCAAAAAGATAATGCAAAAAGATAATGCAAAGGCGAAAAATCGAAATTTTTTCTATATTTAGTTTTCTTGACATCATATTTAATTACTTAACAAGTTGAATCAAGAACTTGAATTAAACTCTGATTTAAAATCAATACTAAGTTAAATCAAAAGATTCAACTTAAGTATTTAAGTTAAGTCAGAAGATTCAACTTAAGTAATCAAGTCAAGTCAGAATGTAAATAATAATAATAATAATAAATTTATACATTCTTGTGACATCGATTATATTGACTCATGAAAGACTTTATGCTATTTGTATCAAGTGAACAAAACTCTCTGAGATAGAAAATCACTCGCAGTTTATACAGCTGTTTCACGCAGTCAAAACAGTGAGTTTTGAGACTATATATCAAATTTGTTCACGTTGATCACACGTTAGAAAACAAGTGTTCTAATCACTTTAAATTGCTTCAAGAGTTTTGTTTTTATCATCATCTTTGTTACTGCTCTGAGATTCTTCATGATGATGATGATTATTTGATAATTCAAGAAGTCAGCATCTTGTAGCATTCTTGATCGCAGATGCAATCAGTTCAAGCAATGCATGAGTACATGCTTCGTCATCTGATGACTTCATTCGCAGTTGCATTGCAAGCTATTCATGCCTGAAATGTTTCTAGAGTGCAGATAAACATTCAAATCTATGCATTCAATTTTGATGTACATTGCAAGAGTGCTTTCTGCTTTCTGAAGATCATCACACATTTTTATCATCTTATGACTCAGATGCAATCTTTGTGCTGAGATTATGTTGATGTTTGCAACGTGTTCTCTGTACTTTTCTCATCGTTGATTTCATTGATCTTTGTGATACTGCATTATTGCAATGCTATCGCTTGTTGAAATTATTGTGAAGAAGAGAATGCATTGTCTGCATCTTGACTGTATCTTCACATCTTCTTGAATGAAAACATTCAGAAGTACTATTTTCTTAATGATGAATAAGCGAGAAATGACGCGATTAACTCTCGTCAAATGAGCATATATTAGTTTGCATGCTTGTCTGATCTCTTGTGTTCAATTGTTGATTCAACTGTGTAGCGTGATCTTGTCTTGTAGCATGTTCAAATAAACATGTAGTGAACTCATGTATGTTTCTGTCTTTAGAGTTTCAATGTTTACTCTTTTGAATGCTTCTGCTACATGATGCAGAGTCTGATTCTGAAGTGTTTCTAGTCTGCATTTTTTGCTCAACAGTTTATCTTTCTTGTTACGCTGATGTCAGATTGATGTTTTGAATGCAATTTCTGATCTCACTACTGCTGAGTATACTTGTCTCGCTTTTGTAAGAATAGCTTCTCATGTGAAGACTTCAAGATGACTAAGTGTCAACATTCTTGTGACGTGATTCATCTTTATTTGTCGAAGATGCGCATCTTATTGCAGTTTCATGTTCAGTTGCATCTTTAGAACTCGTACATCTGATTTTGATTTGATAACTGAGCTTTCTATTTATATGCTAGTTTTTATTTTATTTTTATTTCTTCATTAAGTGCATGCAGTCTATGACTATGACACTGTCTAGACGCTGTATGTATGCTAAGTTACATGTAACCTGGTCAAAGTCGCTGCTTTATATCTTTTCGTTGATCAATCACATCGATAGTTTGCGCATACAAGCGCTCTTTCTCAATTCTCGTCATCGTACTTTCGTTTTTCTTTGTTCTTTCGCACTCTTCGCGTTCTACTCTTTCGTTTCTAATAGTCATTTCCTCGTCGCAATTCGAGTATTTTTCAAATACTCTAGTGTTGCAATTCTTTCAATTTTGGTG
>JAABUL010003993.1_pt1 | contig 20661 bp, 23 predicted proteins | sample 5559151 | NCBI WGS metagenome assembly JAABUL01 (sample SAMN10711876, study PRJNA513368) | rock metagenome | isolation source: Antarctica rocks | place: Antarctica: Victoria Land, Pudding Butte sud | reverse complement strand
TAACGTCCGTTACTGTGTGTCAATGTGTTGTCATGCTCGAACATGCATAACTTTGCCTTCGGTTCCTCTTATGCTATGGTAAGATATTATTTTACCTGCTCGTTTTCGTCATCGTCGTCATGAAGCTCTTACCTGGATCTTGTGTCGTAATCGATAAGTTGTTCAAAGCCAACACTTTAGCGACTGCAAGGAGCATTGCGAATAAACGTATCCTATATTTGCGTTTGGCGGTTGTGTTGTTCATGCTCATTCTAGGTTGTCTTCTCGGACTCGTGAGGGTGCAATTCTGTCAAATATGTCAACATATAATATATATATATAGAGTACACAAGTTTATCTACTCTCACCTCACCTCGCATGTGTTCGCTGCTTATTCCTTCAACCTCAGACCAAAGCTACACCCTACACCAACTACCAGCAGGATACGAACTATTTTCGAAGCCTCGTGTGAAATCAAGCCTCGTAAGTTCAACCTTAATCTTCCCTTACCCTTATCGACATACAGCTTACCATAAGCCGAACGCAGAGATCCGACAGATACTTGTACGCACATCCCAGCAACTCACGTCCGTACGCTTCAACAATAGGGTTCTACCCACACTTTACATATATTATGAAAGCTATGGATCACTGCAAGTGTGTACTATGTAACTCAGCTAAGAATCGAGCGCGTCAATCCGCTTTACTGTCGACAGCGCCGGGTATAGATGGTCCCTGCAAGTGGGTAGAGGACGAGGGGGCCAACCTAACGCTCTATTCTGAGCTTTTGACCTTGCTCGAGGCGGAAGGCGATTGCGAACTGAATGTGGTGGAGAACCGGAGCATGGAAAACGGAGCCCTTGAAGATATAAGTTGCAGCACGTTTGTAGCTAATGACATCAGGATTGGCGCGCTGAGCGGCCTGCAGTCAACGCCATGGCTGAGGACATACCTATGCAATCCGCGTTCATTCCTCGCGTGGGAGAGCTGGTACTCTGGATCCGCCCAGTAGATGGAGAAATCCGTTGAGAGCCTCAGTCGGGTGAATATAAGATATTCGATGACGAGATGCAGCTATTTGTCGGGTTCCCGGAATGGTTAGGTGGCGTCATAACACAAGTGCCAGACGAGGGCGTCGCGTTGGAAGACATCTTCACAGAGAGTCAGATGGCAGATGAAATCGAGAACTCTGGCTTTCGCGTGGAATGTCTGCCGCGTCCAAACCTGAAGAGAAAGGATCTCGCCAGTGACTACTCGTACGTTCCTTTAAAATGCATCCGCCCCTTTGCCCTTTGGCGAGAGATGATGCACGGCATCCCCAAGATGTCCTGCCATCCAACGGTTCGACACTGCTTGACTGCTATGGCTACTATCTCGGTCACGGAACGCTGCGGCTTCAAGGGCAGCTGGCCGAATGCCGACTTTTACGCCAAAGGTATTTTTCACGGACCTGAGAGTTTATGGGTCGGCGACGCTGTCCGCGTTCTTCCCCGTGACGGCGACGTCCATGAAGTGCAGGTCATCGAGGAGATCATTACGAGATTTGAAGACCTCAAGTCTCGACCTGAAGACCACGGCAAAATCAATATCAGCAGCGCTTCCAATGTCTCCTGCATCCTTTCCGGCCCTACCTACACCATCCTCCCCTCCAAATCCTTATCAGATCTCGCCGTTGTCGCCGAAAATTAGGACCACCCCATCCCTGAACGCATGCGCGGCTACGGGCCCTGGTACTACATGTCCGAACCCACCCAAAGCGTTGACATCAACTTCTACGACATCATCGGCCGCGTCTACGAACCCGAAGCCATCAAACTCTGGGACCCCATCACCGAAGACACCGCCACCGACCTCTTGAGTATTGGGCATAGTAGTATCTCCGAGGCAAGAACCTACGCTGCGAAACACGACCGCTGTATCGCCCCTGGTACAAGATGGTTCTGGGCAGAATACCGCACCGAAGCCATCGGAACTGCCCATTTCGGAGGCATCGACGTAGGGAGGTATGACACGGAGCGCGACCCGAAATTGGTACATAATGCGCTGGTTGTGCTTGATCCGGCGCTTTCTGCTACTCCCGAGGGCGAATCGGCCACTTCGACTGACGGTTCCGATTCTGTCGAGATGAGCGGTATGGACGGTAGCGATGTTGACGATGGCGATGACGAGGAAGAGTGATATGAGGGTCCCAAAGCGAAACGTGTTCGTATGTGAAGGAACGGCAACGCTAGGGCGCGACTGGGATTTTCTCTTCCTGGCTATCATAGTACCGGATTTTTTTTCGATTTCTTTTGTCCTCTTATCGCCCTCAGCAAGCGGGAGATACCACTGTCCGATCCGCGATCCTGTACACTTAGCCCCCCCCGTTCCTATCTTTTCCATTTCCATTTCCAATCCTACAACCAGATGAAAACATCATCCCAACTGCTCGAAAACCGTCGTAGAAAGAAGTGGTGCCTGGCGAAATTTGGAGCGGTGCGGATCAGCACCACCGCTTTCCTAACCCTTACGAACGAAACATGGACGCGCCTGAGTTCTGTTGCGGGAAGGGGAGTTCTTTTGTATTGAGAGGATGGGATGTGTGAACGACTCGATCGATATTCAACACCCGCGCTTGCTATTATACGAACAACCCGGTACGGTACGGCGGGCTGGATTGCAAGAAGCTGTCTATGCTTTTCAAATCCGTGGTTCTTGTCTAGAAAGGAATGGATAAGATCGCTCATCTGGTCTTTTGATAAGGAGGGATATTCAGCTGGGCGAGGGTGATGGATATGGGAGGTGGAGGTGTGGCGAGTAGGCGAAGTCGTTCGTATGATATTGATTTATACAGGAACGCCTTCAGTCTTGTGTCTCCTCGCCATCTACAGCTCCAGCTCCAGCTCCAGCTCCGGCTCCATCTTCAATATACCCCGGGGCCTCCAGCTCCCTCCCTCCCTCTCCCTCACCCTCATCCCCCTCCTCACGCACCCACACCCTCCCCAACTCCCTCTCAACCTCTTCGCGCCTAGCCCTCCACCCCTCCACTTCCCCCAGCCTCTCCCTCAACTCCTTGACCTCCCTCTCCACCCCCACCCTCTCCTCCTCGGTCCCAATCCTCTCAACCTCCCACTCCTCGCCTTCCTCCCCCAGACCCAGGGAGAGATTAAACGCGTGATACTTTTTCAGGCTTGCGCGCGTGGATATTGTGATGAGCGTGATGCCCTTCTCCTTCGCTTTCTCGTACAGCAGGCCCTCGACGTCCGAGGAGACGGCGGAGGTGGCTTCGTCCAGGAAGGCGTAGCGGGGCTCGTGGTAGATGAGGCGCGCGAGCGCCATACGCTGTTTCTCGCCCCCACTAAGCACGTCCTTCCACTCCTTGCGGGCGTCCCAGCCGCCTTCTCGATCGGGGAGATAGCCGAGCCGGACGTCCTCGAGTACACGGCTGAGCTCGTGGTCGCGGCGCCCGGCGTCGCGCATGTCCATTTCCGAGTGCGGGTAGATGACCTGGTCGCGTAGGGTGCCGATGCTGAGGTAGGGGCGTTGGGGGAGGAACATGATGCCGTCGGTGCCGATGGAGCGGGGGCGGGAGACCAGGCCACGGTAGACGGGGAAGAGACCGGCGACAAGGCGGGCAATGGTGGATTTACCGGCGCCGTTGGGGCCGGAGATCAGGAGGTGGTGGCCGGGGTGGACGACGAAGGAGAGGGAGTCGAGGAGTTCGGTGCCGCCGTGGGGGTAGATTGAAGGGGCAACGAGGGGGACGTTTTCGAGGCGGACACCGTCGTAGCCTTTGTGGATTGTTCCTTGGACGTCAGAGAGGGAGAATAGCTCGGAAGAGGTGCCGCGAGGGGGGTAGTACGCGTTTGCGTGGACGCGGTGGAGGGTGCTGATGAGGGTATAGACACGGGAGGTGTAGCCGGCGAGTTCCGAGAGGTCTTTGATACTATACATCATACGACCTCCGGCATCGGCGAGGGAGAGCATGAGGCGCTTGTTTGTGATGAACTCTTTCATACGCGAGTGTTGGCGACTAGAACCTTCGGTGGTATCCTTGAGCTCGGAAGAGCCGCCTAGCCCGCTCCATTCAGGAAGGAAGACGGGGAAAGACGTTATTAAGTAGCCGAATGCGGACCAGGAATACTTCAAAACGAAATCCTCGAGCATGTTGTATCGGATTTTAAGGCGGTAGATTCCCTCCATCCATACCTTTAGGTCTTTGAAGCCCTTGTCGAGGAAGATTTTTTCCATGTCTGCACCACCGTAAAAAGCCACCTCTTCTGCGTTGGCGATCAAGCGGGAATGGAGGCCGCGAAAGTCACCTTCTCGACGACCTTCGACGGCTTTTAATTTTCCAAAGGGCGGTGACAGCCGACGGAGTGCTGTTGCTGTTATGAAATAATTGGCCAATAGACCAGTCAAGGCCAATGGGCCTAGGGAGCGGAAAAGCTGATAGTTGTAGACACAGATATCGACTAGCGGCTTGCCAATCGAGGAATACAAAGAGGCTGCCGAAGCTGTGAATAGCGTCACGTCATTACATATGAACTGGTCTACTCCTTGGCCCACGCCACCATCCAAGTTTAGTAGCTTGTAGTAATTGAGATTATCGTTGAGGTATAGATCATGGATGTATCGTGTAAGTCTGGTGCGAAAAGCTATCGCAACCTTGCTTTGGAGGAATTTGATCGCTGCGTTGGTATAGGAACCGAAAGCTACATTATAAGTCAACGTGATGACCCTCTATTCTTCGTTCTGGGACGTACCTCCTATCCCACACCATTTTACAATGCCCCATAAAAAGGCTTTGCCATTACCGGCTACGAGGTCCCGGACAATTTCACCATCCAGCCGTGTAACCACCAAAGACAGGTACGTCCGGAGTAGAAGGAACCCTCCTTGACTGAGTAAAAGACCCGACTCTTTGCTATTCCAATGTGGAACCATAATGCTCAGAAGACTCAGAAACTGGTGGAGAAAAGCAATGTTCAGACCAGGCTTTGTGTTCGGTGGAGGGACTTGAGTTTCCCCTAGACGGGCTGCCCGCGGGGGGTTAAGGAAGAGCCGTCTATGAGCATCAAAGGTCATAGGTTTCGTAGGGTTTATAGTGACTTTGGCGGTCGAGGATCTGTATGGCACGAAGATGGTCCTCGATCCATCCTTTCCTCGCAAACCAGAATTTCTTCGCAGCAGTCGTTGTGCTCGTGCTTTTTCGGCTTTTTCTTTCTTCATCCACCGGCGCCCTCCGTATGCGCTGGAGATTATAGCGAGTGTTAGAGCCAAAGTAGCTGCTAATCGCGCGGCGTTGGGTATACGTTTCCATCGTGACCGGAGACGGTTGGCCCAATGCGTCAGGAAGATGAGAAGAGGGTCTCCATGTTGACGGAGAGTGGATTGAACAGCCATTGTAACCCAGTGCAAGCTCTTTCCACTTCCCGGTTATCGCTTTGGCCGCAATGGGGGATAGGTGGATCTCAACGACGTGCTGAGGGATGCCATGCTACCTATCTCACATTCGCTCGTCTGGCGCTATTGTTGTGGCCGAGAACCATAACACAGAGATCTCAAACACCTTTGTTCCGAAGCGTGAGAAGCGTGAGAACGAAAGGCGGTTTGATTTCGCCGTTGTAAATTCACATGCCAAACCTCGGCGTCCAGGGTTCTCCACCAAAAGTTGCAGGGGTCCAGATCTGGGGTACAGTACCTTAAGGTATGTAGAAGCAGTATTAGGGTACGAATCGACCAGATAGAACAATGCTTTCAGTTCACACTTTGTTGATCGGTTTTGAAGACGTCTACTTTCTATGCTATCTCATTAACCTAGAGGTGTTGGTTGCCTCTAATGAATAGAAGAACTCGCTAAATACGAGTCCTTGCTATGCGTACGCCTCGCAATGCATCAATCATAACTATGCCACGCTAATCCGAAACATCATGAGAAGAACCGTAAATACACCAGCTTCTGATTCAGTTGGAGTGTTAGTCTGCTGTCAAGCTTTCACCTCTTGACTACTCCCGTTCATCACTTCGTTCTCCATCACGGCCTGTGCTGGGCTTGCGTTTTTGTATGACTGCGTATTTGCACCTTCCCCGGCCTTGTCGTCAATCTCGTCCAATTTCAATGCAATCCATCCTCGAACACCGCCGTCAGTGGCGAGGATCTTTCGGTCTTGACCGATCGAGGCCCTGTCACCCCTAATGGAGAGTTTAAGGCCTGCTTCATCTTCCATATCGGCACTGGAAGTGTCCGCAACATCAATCCCAGCTCGCCTTGACACCTCAAGGATCGCGCGAGTGTTCAAACGTAGTGTTCGAGCGGGATCATCTGCTTTGAGGAATTTCTTCGTCAACCACGGGAATAGCACACCAAAATCGGATTGACTGAGGTGGGCAGAGGTGACCGGGTAAAAGATGTTGGGCGGAGAATGATGTAAAGATGATGGATGTTCTGCTGATGGATCCGCGGATATAGCATGCTTTGTCTGGACGAGGTTGCCACGCCATTTGAAGAATGCTTCGCTAAGGATTGCTACAAGATGTGAGCCACCAGGCCCACCTGATGTGTAGCAAGGAAGAGGATGTTTCCAAAGCCATTCCGTCTGAGATGTTCGAAGAGGTAGACACCAAATATCGAGCAGACTGATTGGAGAAGAGGGGGTGATTTGCTTAATGATGGAAGAGGAGGCAGAGGGAACGTATAGTGGCTTATATGAGGCCGGTGTGGAAGCAGTCGGCCGGTAGAAGACGCTCTTGACAAATTGATAAATCGTTACCGCACCAAACGAATGACCGGACCACGATATACTACCCGGATCATGGACATCCAGATTGAAGGCAAACATCGACAGCTCGCCTTGCGAGGAAGTCTTTCGGTCATCGTGCAATGCTTCGGCCGCCAGGTTCGAGACATTTTCGCCTCGGTCAAGTTTCAGGATCGATTCATGTATGAGATCCAATTCCCATAGCCGGATCTTCAGCTGTTCATTTCGGCCTCCCTCCACCTCTTTTGACGGCGTGTGTGGCATTGACCTATAATCCACGGCTTTGCTATTCCCATCTTGGCTCTGTACAAAAGAAATCGGTGCACTACCGTCTCGGTGTTCAGGCGCGACTACGACCATGCCATGGCTTGAGACGGAGCCGCAGATGTGACTGTATGCGTTCTTCGATCCACCCAATCCATGACTGAAGACCATAACGGGCCATCGCCGTTTCTTTGTGGGCGGCGGAAGCAGTCTGGCATTACGAAATGCAGGGATCGTCACGTAGGATAGTATGCTGAAGAACGGCAGATGCCTGAAAGATGGTCAGATTGCCCCTTGATATCCGAAAATCTTTTCGAAGACTCACTGAATGAAGCCCGAGAGCCTAGGACTTGCACCGCAGAATCTTGCATACGCTCTCAGGTATTCTTTCTGTGGTTCTGGAATCCAGTGCACAGATTTGGGTGTTTTGGAGGGCGTTTCGCAAGGGTAAAAGATTCGAAAGCTAACAGTTGTGACGTTTGGATCGGGGCAAGCTGCAATCGAGGGAAGTTCTGTTATAGGAATCTCGACCGCATAGCTTCCAACGCTGTAGGGACCTGTGTAAGACGGAAAGGAAGGGGTAGGGTTGACGTGGGAAAGGAAGGACACCATCTTGGCCAGGATGAGGACAAGTCTCTGTTTTGCCTTCTAAGAAAGGTTGTGAGGTCAATGTTATAGTACCTATGTACAGATTGCTGTGGCGAAAGGAAAAGTGCAGTTGTATACAAAGTAGAGATTCCCATTGCGCCTCCACGCTGAACACAGATAATAAATATGCCACTGATGGCAACGTCACCACCTAAACATGGAAGAGCACTGAAAATGGAATTCACGGTGTCCGGCTACGGTATTGCCGGCATCCGGATGCCCTCGGGGCTAGTCCTCTTTCGGGGCTGGAGACACGCGATACCGAGGCTCCCCGGAAGGCTGCTCGCGTGTCCACTTCAGATTCCCTTCATCTGCTCTGGCATCAACTCTATCAATTCTATATTGGTATCTTCAGACTCAATTGTGAGGATACTTCGATGTCGATGGGCCGTCAAGATTTCACTACAGCAGTGTCGACTATCCTCTCCTGGTAGGACCATTTCCAGGTGGCATGTTTACTGGTACAGGCTTCCTGGCCCTCACAAGACTCATGCCGTCGCCTTGTTCAACCATGATACCTCACAAGACTCCTCCGAAGCAGTCCGGTGCATCAAGAGTGCCATGGTTCTGAGCTTCTTTTCTTTCTCCATCAACTAGAACTCAATTTCACTGGAGGATCACTTCGATATTCGACAGAGATTTAATTGCAACTCGCTACTTGTCGTATAATGTTCAAGAATCCAGGACCAACTGATGCCATGCCAGTAGGGAGTGCAATGGCAAACTGTGAGGGCTATGGAATATTCAGAGTTATTGCCAGTTGACTACAGGAATTTCTTATGGTTTTGCATACCCCGAAGTTCCACCCAAACCTTGTGCGCAAGGAGTGTTGGCGCTACTTTGAATTCGCTCTCCTCGACGTACTTGCTCGGTCGATCGTTCAGTGAGATTTAGGCAGTTCAAGACTGCAAGTACGGAGTGGGAAGACCGTTTCGTTTAAGCTGCCGTTCTTTGCGGATGACAATGCAGATAAGGTGCGACACACCTTCCACTTCCGGTAACGAGGTACACTACCCCGAAAAGGATGGCAAAGCTCAAAGTACTTGAGCAACAGTATAATACCAGCTATAATCCCTTCTCTCTTTTCGACTAGTCGTTGCTGTCTTGTTTTGTGTCATATCTCCAGTATGGCTCTCAGACTTGCCGTTTCTCTTTTGGCACTGGCCTCATTCGTTTCAGCCAGATTTGCAACTACACCAGTTAGTCAACTCAGGAACGATGTCGAACCTAAACTCTCTAAACGTGGTGTGGATCCGGCGGCGCTATATCCCGCCTACAACCTCCAGGTCCCAGTTGACCACTTTCATAATGAGTCCAAGTACGCACCCCACTCAGGTGCCAAGTTCCCTCTACGCTACTGGTTTGACGGAAGTCACTACAAACCAGGAGGGCCGGTGATTGTGCTTGAAAGTGGAGAGACTAGCGGTGTAGGACGATTGCCATATCTCCAAAAGGGTATCATCGCTCAGATCGCCCAAGCTACCAATGGCGTTGCCGTGGTTCTGGAGCATCGTTATTATGGCACGAGTATGCCAACGTCGGATCTTTCAACTAAGAATCTGCGTTTCTTGACTACCGAACAAGCACTGGCTGACACCGCATACTTTGCCAAAAATATTGTTTTCAAAGGGTTGGAAAAATATAAGCTCACAGCGCCACATGCTCCCTACATTGCGTATGGAGGCTCCTATGCCGGAGCATTCGTAGCATTTCTTCGAGTTCTGTACCCAGATGTGTTCTTTGGTAAAACGATGCTTTGGCAAAAACCGTGAAAGTAAGTTCTCAAGGCTAATTTGATAATTAGGAGCTATTTCATCTTCAGGCGTGACGGAAGCCATATATGATTACTGGCAATACTACGAACCGGTTCGTCAGTACGGTCCTCATGATTGTATCTCGACAACGCAAAAGGTTACGAATATAGTCGACAACATCATTATTGGCAAAAACGAGAAGGAGTTAACCACTGAATTGAAGGCTGCTTTTGGATTACAGGATCTTACGTGAGTCGACATTTCGGATATGTAGAAGTCATTTCTATTAGCGTTTGAGAAAACGTAACATCGTTATCGTAATTTATATGTACATCATATCCTTTGGTCTATTCTTCTAGCAGACATGGAGGAAGACAGAGTCCGGCCCCTATTGTCCGTGATTCCTCTAAATTAAGTGTACACTTTGGCTTGAGTTCATCCACTGGTTGTTGCTTGGCTCGCTTGCAAAGGAATTTCGTCTGTCAAATAAGTTGCTAAACTGTCATTCAGGTACAACAACGACTTTGCCAACGTCCTCAGCTACGGAATCGGAGGCTGGCAAGGTCGCAACTGGGATCCCGCACTCAACGACCCATCCTTCTACCAATACTGCGACAACATCACCGCCCCCTCCGTCAACTTCCCCGCCACCCCAAGCCAAACCACCACCGTCAAAAGTCTCATCGCCGCCGGCGGCTACGCCAAAGAATCCCAAGCCCTCACCACCAAAATGCTTAACTTCATCAACTACGTCAACACCACCCAAGTCGTGCCCTGCGCCTTATCGGGCCAAACCCAAGACCAATGCTTCAGCAACAACAACGCCACCTTCTACGCCCAAGACGACCTCTCCCAAACCTGGCGCTCCTGGCCCTACCAATACTGCACCCAATGGGGCTACCTTCAAACCGGCTCCGGCGTCCCAAAATCCGAACTCCCCCTCATCTCCCGCCTCCTCGACCTCCCCTACGAATCCCTCATCTGCAAAGACGCCTTCGGCATCACCACCCCGCCCGACGTCAACGCCATCAACAAATACGGCGGCTACGACATCGCCTACGATCGCCTCGCCATCATCGGCGGCGAGGCCGACCCCTGGCGGCCTGTGACGCCGCTGGCGCAGGACGCGAAGAAGAGAGTTAGCACGAAGCAGGAGCCGGTGATTCTGATTCAGGGGGCGGTACATCATTGGGATGAGAATGGGGTGTTTGCGAATGAAACCAAGGCGGGGTTGCCGCCGGGGCCGGTTAAGGAGGCGCAGAAGTGTGAGGTGGAGTTTGTGGGGGAGTGGTTGGAGGAGTGGCATCGGCGGTGATTTGACTGTTGTGGATTTGGAGGGAGAGGTGCGCTGGTGGATGGGTGGACTGGGGTTTGTTTGAAGGGGGTGGGATCATCGCTAAACTATCAATCTGCTGCATGCGAAATAAAAACTATTCCGCCCATGTACAATGTTTCTCGATGCGGGATACGAAACGCGAGCTTTTGCATTTCCTTATCCTTATCCTTGTTCGCTTTATATCATACCACCTTTCCATCCCTTCAGTTCCTTTCTAACAGATCCCTACTAAAACCCAATACCATCTATTCATCCATTCATTCTGTCGCACACTATAGCCCAGCCTACAATGCTCACTCGAGCGTACACATGTAGTGGCGCTCTAGAGTCGAATCGTCTGCCCAGGGTGGGTGTTGTGGTGGTGGTGGGAGATCTTGTATGTGAACTAGGGGAGGTTGTGGGCGTGAGGGCGTGAAGGTGAGGGTTACATTCTTGAGGGCCGGGGGTTGGTGTATGAAGTTTTGGGGGTTGTGAGGGGTGCCATGAGAGTGGATGAGAGTGGATGACTGGAATCGCGAGTGGATGATGGATGGGCAAGTCCTGCTCCGATTTCTTCCCTGGCAGCGAGGGATCTGCGGCCACTTGTTTCTTCCTCCAAGGTTCCGTAGCATATTTCCGATTTAGGGGACGGAGTGTGCTAATCATTGTATGGGGGCTGATGTTCTGGAGGGAAGATGGTCCGAGGGCTTCTGGGAGTTTTTGTAGCCGTTGGTTTTTTTGGATCAGACATTTGGGTCTTGGGTCTTGGAATATCTCGTTTGGTGGTTCGATATATGGTTTTCTGGGTTTGTTGTAGTAAGAACAATACGACTTGGGTGGTTGGGTGGTTGTTGGTGCTGCGACTTTGCTGGTGTTGGATGGTCGTGTAGAACCCTGTTTCTCGTATGTGCATCGCTTTCATGAAATCAGAGTGGCTGGCAGTGCGCATGGCGGGTTGTGTCAAGTTGTCGTCCTTGGCTTCTCTACTTTGGGGTTGATGCCTGGGGTTTTTTGTGAGGGCCTTGGTTTGGAACCATGTGGAAAGATGTTCGGCTTCGGTTCTCCCCCGGGAATAGGGGTGTGGGTGTAAAGCGACAGCACAAGTCTGTCGGAGAGGGCATGACAATGAACAGCATGACGAGCTCGTTGGTTCTTTTGTAGTTATCCGTTTTCCCACTCCTGATGCTTCCGTTGAGATAAGCCATATTTAACGTAGGCAGGTGTGAGGTTGAGTGCCTTCTAGCATACATAGTCCTTGTCACGTGGATTTCTCTAATAAGAACCCAATCTCGATATGTGTCCCTTCCCATAGCTCAGTCTGGTGGAGCGCACGAGGGACCTGAGCTTAGCTCAGCTCTATAGTTGCTTCAAGCTCGGACGATACGTGAAGTCCTTGACTCAAACGCACGGGGGAAGACCTTCGGGTTCCGTTTTTTCTTTTCTTTTTAGAAGAACTACATAACGCGCTGTAAAAGGCTGAAACTCATTCTATGAACAAAAACAACAACCTCTGAAATTCCTCAGCATGTCGTATTTCATGTCTAAAAGATTCAATGTCATCAACCCACCCTCGCCCTAGCTCAGTCCGGTAGAGCGCACGAGGTTTCTGGCACTGCTGGGGCATCCTTCTTGGCTCTGCTCTGACATGTTGCATCGGCCTGTGAGGTCCCTGGTTCGAATCCAGGGGGTTAGACCTTCGGGTTTTTTTTGGGCTTTTTGGAGACATTATGTACGATGGTAAGTGAGTGCTGAGCGGGGAAACGAGTGAATAACGGGGTGAATGCGTGGTAAGTGAATTTGAAATAATTCTATTAGGACACCTTGAGAATTGAAGAGACGATGAGCGGACATGATCAGTTACTAGTAAACCTCACAATGATTGAATACGAGTGACAAGAAGTTTGAGTTTCTAGAAAGTGAACAAGGCAGCTGGTAATGCTGTTCCCATGTTCGGACAGAATGCAATAGCCTTACCCTGCCGACTCCGCTAAGCCACAATACAATCATTATGACTTAGGTTTCCTCGTGAAGAGGCTAGCAACCTGTTCAAAAAGCTCTGTAATAGGAGGTAAAGCGTGAGCTGGACCGATATCGAAAACCTCGGCCAAGCGATCCCGGCTAACGACGACCGCGTCCCCTTCTGGAAGGGCCAACGTGACGTTGGAAGATGAGAGCTTGGGGGTTACTGGTTCGTCATCATCGCTGGTGTCATTTGGTTTGGATTCGATGGTTGTTCCGTCTCCGTACATGTCTTGAATCCCACGAGAAGGTGCTTGGTCAACGTCTGCCACATTCATCAAGTTCATGGGCAACGATTGACTGCAGGTCAAAGTTCTGATTTCGGCGGCTGAATCAATAGCGTGGTAACCTTGTTGTCCCTTGGCAGGCAGAAGTGAAGTTATCGTGTTAGGCAAAGAGGTCGAATATAAAGGTACGGGATTTGCAGGGTCGAAAATGGTGACCTGAGCCTTCATCTTCGGGTTGCCCTTTGACTTGTGTCCAAGCTCGGGCAGGGCAACAGCAAAAGTACGATTTTGATGATCGACGGCAAGGTGAGTCATGGTTCTTTGCTTCCCCAATGATAAGCCGTGCTGGTGCAGAGCGAAGCCGAAGCTGAGCTCTTCCATTACTAGATCGAATATTCGAAGCTCGTGGGATAGGGTGATCAGGTACCTATCAGTGATACCTAAGCCTATCAAAGGTCCTTTATACATACTCGTCTTAACCCATCGCACCATCCCGTCGTCAGTGTCGAAGATCTGAACAATAGAAGATGGAGACAACTGGTATCCGACAGCCAGCATTGATCCATCAGAAGAATACGCAATTTTGGCGCCTGATTGTATCGCAGTCGCAGATTCTAGCGATTGCAAAGCCGAGACGTGACGGCACCTCCAGCTCATCAAACTTTTGCCGTCCTTTCCTCGAACTTGTAAACCATTACGGCTTCGTAAAGATGGCTTCCATATACGAACAATCGCGTCATCACCAATCGTCGCGAAGCCGACACTCGAAGGATCGGCAGCCAGATCATCTACAGTGCTATGGCTAGATGATGTGTCGGATCGCGAAGCATGAGGATTGTCAATTCTTGATACCAATTCCCAGCTCTTCGTTTCGTCGTTCCATGACCAGAATTTAAGATAGATCTCGAGCCGAGAAATCTGCTCCGTCGCAACTCTCTCCTTATCAAAAGCTAGGATCGTTAAATCCCGTCTGGGCGGCATCCATTCATCCACTGTTGCAAGCCATTGACCGTCAGAGCTTATCTGCATAAAGGTAACGTTTGGCTCTTGAATCACATTGGATTCAGGTCCAATGTTCACATCTGTAACGTTCGTCCGCGTCAGGGCCTGCCGAGATAATTGTTGTGACGAATTAACGTCAAATGTCTGCAGGTAAACTGCACTATGCTCACTTGAAAGTAGCTGTCTTGAGGTGGAGCTAGAAGGAACAGCAAGAAGCAATCGGCCCGGTCCTGTCGAGCCTACAGTGGCTGGAAACCGTAGGCTATGTGTTTGGATCGAATTTTTCGAGGGTGCATCGACAGTCGGCAAATGAGGCAAACTGGAGCCAGCATTTCTTGCCGCAGGGATCTGGATACCGGAAACACTAAAAGTCGGCTGCAGCTCGGATGTAGACAGGATCATGGCAGAATTGTCTGCAAGTCGGATCCCATAGGAAGAGCCAGACGGCGACACTACTATGCTCTCGATAGGAGCAGAAAGATGGGGCAAAGGTTGTTTTTGGCCCGTTTCGAGCTGCCATATTTGCAGTACAGTCTCCAAACCGCCAGATATAATATAGTTTCCTAAAAATTCAGCTAACATGAACACATAATACATCGCTAATTACTTACCGTCTGCAGACCATTTTACTGAAAGAACAGCGTTCCTATGCCAATGCATACGCTGAGAAGTTACGTTGGCTGCTTTGTCTAGTTTCGAGTGTCGCTCAGCCTCCTTGAGTTTCCTTAGTAGGTCATCGTAAATAAATATTGAGCCCTTCAAGCCCCCAAGGACAACATTAACAGCGCCCTGTGGAGTCGACTTCGCTAGCTTAGCTCTTTTCAATGAATATTCAGAATGCTTTATTTGAACGTCAACGCTAGTGATCCATTCGGGGCAATCGACGTCCCGCCATATATATGAAAGGTCTCTCAGTGGAACAGCATCAGACTTCTCTATCGATCCAATCATCAGAATTGGTCCAGATGTTGCTATAATGACCCGTCCATTCTCATACACCTTGAGGGAGGTCAATGGCTTGGGGTACTTGCGCAAAGTACCTAGATCGGTCTTTGCAGCATCCGCCCCTCCCACAAGACGATGTGCCGTAATCATCCATGGCCCCTCACCTTTCCTGTCAATTGTGTAGATTAGGCCGTCGAATTCGTTGTCTATACTCGGATTCGAGGCTCTTACAGAGTATATGGGAGACGATGTATTCCAGGACTCTAACTTTACACCTTCGATCCAGTCCCAGTTCTGAATCATGCCTGAACGTGTCGAAAGGTAAAGGTGGCTGGTGTTTTTAGGGGAGATGCTGAATGCCGTAATGCTGTCAGTTCGATTTATTCGTAATTTTCGCACAAGAACTGAGGTTGATGTTGAGTAAACGTGTATCGCAGAATCGTACGCAAGCAGTATATATCTGCGAATATTTGTTTTTAGCCACACAAGAGGATGCAGATACATGGAGATGACTTACGCTTCGTCTTGTGAGAACACCGGGTCGAGATCAAGCATATGCCCGCCAGTAGCCTCTGAGACCTTCCACATGGAAGACTTCTCATTGTAGCCCTTATGGTGCTTCTTCCTTGACCGACTCCCGCCAAAAGATACACTGACAGTGGTTTCGGTATTTGTACCCAAGCCACCTATGTTCTCAGCTCGTGAGCTCTCTGCTTGCTCTCCCCTCTTCCTCCTCTTCTCTATTTTAGCCTCGCGTCGTCTGAGCGCTTTATTCGAAGGATCCGTCTCTGGAGCAGGTCGAGGGTGCTCTGTAGCTTTCGCTACGGTAGTGACAGCACGAAAGCCATTTTGGTTGTTTGTTCTTGGGCTCCTGAGTTCTTTTTTGTCCTTCCTTTCCAGCTTAGTTTGAGGTCGCTTGGACGCTTTGCTCGGACTCTCTACACTGGCAGCAAGTGGGGCATTATCCGGGGCTTTCGGTACGGTTTCGACAGTGAGTTTGAGATCTTCATGCTTTCCATTGTTCTCCACATGCTCTTTCACTCTCTTGTGTTTTGCTCCCTCCGCCGACTCAATATCGCCTTTTTCGCGTTTTCTTTTGGACATGGTTATAGTGCTATTCCTATTTGGTGGAGGAGCATTGATAGGGTACAGGTCTTTCAGCAGGGATAAGGTACAACAGGATCGTCCTGACCGTCAATGGCATGGTCTGTGGAAATTGATAAGGCTCAATAATATTGAACTCCAACGGCGATAGGGCTCGAGGAAATTTGTGGTTAGCGCGGAATCTGTTCCGCGTGGGAATCCCGCTTCTGGAAATGTTCGACATCAATCCTAAGTCGCAACGCTGATTTCTTACCCACTACCATTCAGCCTCCCCCTCGACAAAGGGCACACCATCGATTCATATTATACCTCGTGCATCGTTGCAAGCGCCCACAGAGCAAACCATTCAGCATGATTATCCCGGTACGGTGTTTCTCTTGCGGCAAGGTGCATCTACTCTTAGCATGAAGGAAACAAATACTAATTTTGGGCGGAAGGTGATTGGGGATCTTTGGGAGAGCTATTTGAGGCTGCTGGATGACGGTGTGGCGGATGGGTAATAATTATACGCTTTGTACGACCTGAGAATTGGTTTTAGCTAAAACAAAACAGCGATGCTATGGATAAACTGGGCTGCAAACGCTACTGCTGCCGGCGCATGCTTATGACACACGTGGACCTGATCGAGAAGCTGCTCAAGTAAGAATATCGCCGACCTGTAGCTCCTTCTAGCTGATCGTGTCAAGGTACAACCCTGCCGAGAGAGATCGATCCAAAGCCCAGATATAAGAAGAGATAGAAGGTTGGGAGCCGGATTGGGTTCTCAGGAACATGTACAAGGACTACCAAAGCGAAGAAATCATGATACCAGGCGTTATGCGATTTAGGACTGGCCCTTTAACAATTTAGATGGGCTTGAGCGCATGCAGTTCATTATTCGTTAGGCTGATCCAAATTCCAGATGCTACACTCCTCTCGTCAATCCAAGTTTCAGACTCTAGCTGGCACTAGAATCACCCGCCCAAGTTCCATCGCACATGCTATCACCCGCCATGTTCTCTAGCTCATCCACGAGGTCTTTCTTGCTCCCACCGATTTTGACCTTGATGTTGGCCATATCCGTTCTTCTCCATTCCTTGTACTCGAGAGGGGCCTTTCCCTTGGTCGCCTCGATAAGGAAATGGTTGTATGCATGTCTACCTTCCAGGTTCTGTTTGGTGAACGCCAAGGTAGCCCCCCGGAAGCTGAGACTGCCGGGAGTAGAGGGAAGGTCAATCCGCCGTGGAGTCGCATTCGACTCCACGAGTGCCTTCCATGTGTTGCCTTGGGTTATTGCGTGGGCAACGCCTTTGAAAATCTTGTAATTCATCTTCGAAGGATCTCTGTTTTCCTATGTTCCACGTCGGTCAGTAGGCTTGCGGGGCAATTGAGGCTTCTTCACTCACCTAGAGAGTTGGGTTGTCTAGACAGCGATGCTTTTGGGGTATCGAGAAGGAACGTGCAAGTTGGAAAGTTTGCTCTTGCTGGTTTGGAGTGGTAGAAGTCTTTGTCGATTGGTAAGAGGTCGAGCTCCGAAAGCATGAATTTATACCCATCCTGAGATGAGTGAAGATAATGCTGGTGTATAAGACAATGTGTTATATAAAGTCACGACAATGTGTGATGTATATAGCGTCGTGAAAATGGGGTGATATATCAATGAATAACTGGTATGTTATTAAGCCTGTCCTCGCTGTTCCTAATTTCTAACACTCTCAGAATTCGTGACAGTGTTTTCACTATTTACGTTGAGAGCTTGACAATGCTCTGTTTGCTCTCGCACAAATTTTCATTGTTATAGTATTTGACGGAGTGCAAGCATGCAAAAGACCCGAAACCAAATAAACAACAGAGCCATAGAGACAAGCGGGTACGATCGGAACAAATCAGTGGCTTGGGCTCACTCATACTTGAGTGACACACTGTCTTTTTTCCGGGGGAAACTAGCGTTGCAATCTGGTCTCCGCTCGCAGCTTATCATCCCATAGCGGAGGGCGTGGCAGAATCGTCTTTGCACATGACCTCTTCACCTACAACCTCCAACGAAGCCTCCACTTCCTCCCTGATCCCACCAACTCGCACTTTCACAGTCGTGATGACCGGAAGAGTTCCGCCATTTCCATCTTTCCACCGATTCAACGCTCTCCACTCCCTAAAGGACAAAATATCCGCCGTCGCTTGGAAATGATTGTACCTCTCATTCTCTTCCAACGTCTGTTTCGCAAATCTCATCTCAGGGCCCCGGAAGTGGAGATTTCCTGGAGCGGAGGGGAGATCGACGCGGCCCGGGGGGGGGGGTTTGCTCGCACGAGTCTGCTCCATGCGTTGTCTTGGATTGTGGCTGCCGCTATGCCTTTGAAGGCTTTTTCCATTCGTGAGAGAGTGGTGTGGAAAGGTTGGTTTTCTCGGTTATTGTTTTTGATACGAAGAGATGATGGCAATACTTGTTGACTTAGGGAACATGAGATGGGCTATATAGGCCTGGGGGGCAAAGCAGACGCTTGGAATACGGTAGAAACATCTCCTATCGCATATTCATGTTTTTTCTTGGTTTTTTGCTTTCTAAAATACCGTTTCAGTCCGGAATCTTGGCCACTGTAACCATTTGATATTTGAATGAATGAATTTAGGTCCTGAGAAGAAGCTAATATAGAAATTGGTTCGTCCCTCGTCTAGTTATCTCGCTGAATTTTCCTCGTGCTTCAAACAATTCATGTGCAGCTTTCAGCCGCCCACCTAGGAAACCAGCATATTCGGTAATGAACTTCAGCCTATGTATTCGGCATAGTTCATCCACTCAGCATCAGTTTCCAATGCTTTTAAGTCGCTTTCTCTTAACGCGATCGCCAAATCAATATTTCCATGTGGATCCTTCGGCATAAGATATGCCAACCCTTCGCAGGGCGTGAGCTTCGGTCTCCTGACAAATTCGGGCATTCCAAGCAGTGGCCCAAATCCTCCTTCAGGGTAAACAGGTAAATCAGCCCAAGAGGAGACTACGAAATCCCGCTCAGGATGCTTTACATCATACCCTATCGTCCGCTTATCGGGCTCATTGCGAAGTAATGTCGCGAGGCTGCGGATAAAGAAATCGTTAATTTGAAGCGTAACTCTGCGGATCAGGAGGGTGATGGCTGAGATCGACATTTCCTCTATCAGAGCCTTGATGGGTAAATAAATGGAGGCGCACTGCACCGTGTTGCCGAGGAAGGCGTCGGGAATTGGTGGCCTGAGAAAACGACGCCCGTTCACCGCTCGCAAGAGGGTGGTATTGTCGGTTATATTGAGGTGCGAAGAGCGAGCTTTGGTGATGGCTTTCCAGAGGAGAGCTGAGACGGCGTCGTTAGTTGTTATCCATGAATCTGGTGGACATTCTTTGGAGGCATCTGCTTTGAGATTGGCGAGTTTTGGGGCTGAGAAACGGAAGTAGGTCCACAGCATAGGAGGGCTTTGGCTGTGCTGCTCAGGTTCTTTAACCTTTTTGGGGTCTATGCGAAGGTCTAGGTGTTCCAAAGGTGTCTCTTCCGGCTTCAAGGGAGGAATGTATTTTCCGCGGTCGAGGTAAGCAGCCCGAATGTCGGCTTCAAAGATGCTTTCCCCTCTGCAAGATATTGCAAACATTCGTATTATCTGTCCTAGACCATTACCATCCACGATGTTGTGCATACCTGCAAAGCATAGGAAGAGACCGCCACGGACAAAGTTGGCTTGGATAACCAAAACAGGGCAAGTATCGGCGTCAGTAGGGTGATCTGGAAGGCCCTTCTCTGGCGATAGAAGGCTTCCATCTAGCATGGCCGAGGGGGCTCTAGCTTTGCTGATTTCATGGTAGGCCGGGAAGTCGCTGGAAAGGTGCTTGATCCGTAACAAAGAACCATTGGGATGCTCGTAAGGTACAACATGACACAGACCCGATTTGAATTGCTCGCCCGGCTGGTCCGGGTCATATTTGACTTGGCCTGTGAGAAAAGGAATTGCTCTCGTAAGGCTTTGGCATGCTGATTCGAGGATCGATATCGCCTTGGAGCAATCAACATTTTCCTCAACGGGAAAGCAGAGCATCATGATGGTATAAGTTCTCAGGAAGGCCATTGGATCAAAAGGTCCAAGCTGTTCCATAGTTGAAGGATGTCCCATCTCGACTCCGGATTTTTTTTGGGTGGGTTTGCGCTGAAGGCGAATGACCACAGATTTCAATAGAATAAATAGGCTTGCTATGGCGCAGCAAGAAGAATAGGGTAGGGATCAAAAGCTTCTCATCGCATAGAAATGAATCTCATGACTCACACAGCCAATGAATCCCTCTCCTACCGCTTACCATCTAGGTACTTTAGTTACTTTGCTTCTCAGATCTCAGATGCATGCTTACCTCATCGCATCAAAGCCTTGCATCGACATCTCACAGCTTGTGATTGAAACGTATCCTAGCAGTATCAATCGCAAACTCATACTGAACAAGCAGAAAACTACGGTGGAACAACATGCTGAAGTAATTTAGGGTTGGAACCCTTGTCGTTCAGATTGGCTACAGTCATTTTGTGTAGACTGTCACTTGACATACTTCTCTTGAACATCGGCCATGTCAGAAGCGTAATCCTTGTTAAACAGCTGAATGGCCTCGACAGTTCATATTTGATCCAGTCTCTATTCGATTAATCATGTGCTTTCTCTGTAGAAATCTATAA
>JAABUL010003991.1_pt1 | contig 20672 bp, 24 predicted proteins | sample 5559151 | NCBI WGS metagenome assembly JAABUL01 (sample SAMN10711876, study PRJNA513368) | rock metagenome | isolation source: Antarctica rocks | place: Antarctica: Victoria Land, Pudding Butte sud | reverse complement strand
CCTACTGGGACGGGTTCTACCCCGAAAGCCAGTGCGATTTCAGCGTCTGCCTCCGCTCCTCCGGGCACTACCAAATCGACTGGCGGCTCAGGTACAAGCACGACGGTGCCGTTCACCGGCAACGCTGTTAGAGCCGCCAGGTCCCTTTGTACTTCCCTGCTCGCATTCGTCGGCCTCATCGCCGTTCTATAACCGTTGGTCAGTGACAGGGTATCTGTGGACATAAACGCTTTGCTGGATGTAGGGACGGAAAGAGTAATTGTAATTAACCGACGGAACACGATGCATCCGTCTGATGTCAAGCTCAAATCACAAGCAAGCAGGATATTGCGGTTCGGCGTTCTCTTTGCTCGGTAGGCGTCGTTGAAATATGCATTGGCCTATTCTACATACCAAAATCTTCCCGTCCGTTCAACCTCCTGATCCGAGTCAAAGTCATTCTATAAAGCTCTGAGGAACACAGCAAGTATTGAGATCAACCAAGGCTCGCTTTGAGTTCTGAGATCGTTCACATAACATATTGGCCTGGGGTCAACGCTCCCAGCAGCCCCACCGGCCAGCTAGCCTAAAGCCGCTATGTGAAGCCCCCAAATTGCTTAAAAAGAGCTCATCTCAGGGCATACTTCTAGTGGTCAGGTACCTAGCGGGAAGGCGTAAGCTTGTCGGCGTCAGCGGGCCTTACTTTAGCTGCGTACTAGTATTCGAAAGCGCTAGTGGTTTCGGGCTAGTATGAACGCTGCTCTTCCATGTCTCTAAACCCACGTAACAGTCGAGACAGTCAAACAAACTCCTATTCGTCTAACAAAATGCTTGTAATCACATGTAAAGACCTATAGATGTGGAGCTATGACTCCTAATTGGGCTTCGCAGCGCTGTATGCGGCAGATTTTGGTGAGTCAGATCACTCTTACATTTCCATCCAAGCGGTGAGGGTTTCGGCGCAAGAGAATGCAGACCTTATCTTGGCTGTACGCGGTGCTTTGAAAGTAGCTGTCGGTTGCCGACAGAGCACATGAGCAGCAGAGCCCAGTCTAGGGAGGCATGCGACTTTTCACACCCGATGAGCTCGACGAATTCAGACCTGACCAATTACATTGGTACAGTGGTCTTTGGTGGTTTTGCCATGAGCGTCTATTCTGCAGCTCCCCCCCCGCCTGTGGGAAGTACCTTTCATAAATGCACTTCAATACGATGGCACCGCAAGCCAGGACTGAAGTTCTGTGATCCCCTACTCGTCTATCATGATATATTCGAAGCTCAATAGCATGACCGATTCTGTCATGCTTCATGTTGATATCAACTTAACAGGCCTTCAAACAAGACGGCAGAGTCATTGTTGGATAGAATTACCAGCAAGCGGTTGGATTGAAATGGAAATGCGACCATGACAACAAATTCAGTAAGTCACATCTGGGCGCCACTATGCTGAAGGCTTGACCATGAGGGACTCTTGCCCTAATGGTAAGTACTATATAATTTCTTTATGTTCGGTCGTCTGTCATGCCATCTAAGTAACCAGAGAGCCACTTCGCATCATGGCCGGCAGCGCCCATTCTTGATTCTCACAGTACACGCTCGGCTAAACGAACAAGCGACGATGTTATATTGCAACATACCTTCCCTAGGATGCACTTCACTTCTACGCGATGCAATCACTGTCGGACGCGGCTCTTCATAGCTCTCTTCTACACAGAGCGATCGACGATGCTATCTCTCGCGGTCTACGTTCAAGGGGGGCTGCGCAGCTTAACCCAGTATTGGTGCTTTAGAGTCCCACTTGGCCACTCTAAGAACTCCCCTGCCGATTGATCGCGCCTGTATTGTTTCCTTGCTTCTCGCACGAATGATCTCTTGCTTTTGAGCAGATGCTTCGATGAATGGCTCGCTACACGTTTCCGGAGGCATATGCCAATCCTCAATATTGGACGTCACCAGCAGTCCACCTGGAGCCCACCAACTCCATATGAAGTCCAAGCTTTCTTTACGCAGCTTCCCGGATCCATCCATTTAAAATTCCAAACTAGAAGGACTCGTTTATCAATTCTGATCATCTTCACCCCCTATTACAATCACCCTTCATCACAATGCAATACCCAATCCATCGCTTCATCCTCTTCTTCCTCAGCATACTCTCCACAACAATCCCAACAGCAGCACGGCCTTCAATCCCGGGCGCTCCCCCAACAACACCTCCCACACTCCCCACCAGCGACCTCAACTATCCCCAACCCAAACCTCCTACCTCCAGCAATCCAGAAATAGCAAACGCCCCGCCCCTCCCCAAACGCAGAGGCGGCGAAGGCGACAATCGAATCTTCCAGCAGCGCTGGCTTCCATCCCTTACTCCAAAAACCGCAAACCCCCTCCCCAAGCGCAGAGGCGGCGAAGGCGACAATCGTCGCTGGCTTCCATCCATCACCCCAGAAACATCAAACCCCCTTCCCCTCCGCCTTCACAAACGCAGAGGCGGCGAAGGCGACAACCGTCGCTGGCTACCAACAAGCGACTCCGGCCGCTCAGCCACCGAAATCGAAAACTTCCTCACGAACCCAGGCGGAATCGTTGATAACGCTCGAGAAGTGCTCGTCATCCACGATGTATCCAATGGCGGTTCCCGCGGACGTGAAAGGAGAAAGGTAGAGGTGGAAAATGAAACTATCGACCCCTTCAACGCCGAGAGAAGCATAGAGACAACTAAGGAAGAGTAAGAAGAAGCTCCCTCTTCACAACTCGCTCAGCTCCCGTCCTTGCCTCCACCCGTGCCATAATAACGAAATGGGAGAGCAGCTGGTTGGGGTCGTATCTGTAACGGATGATTGTGGAAAGGCGGCTAGAGCTTGTCTATAATAGAGAGTGCCCTATTATCTTTTCTATAGAGACGGAAAACGTTTAGGATACTAGTACTGAGAGTCTTCATCCGCCTTGAAGAGATAAACATTAACTTACCAGCGAATGGCAACGTGTACTAACAATACAAATAAATTTACTCAGAATCAATCGCCGTGCCTTTCGGCATCGTGGAGTCTGCCACGCGGGGCCTCTGGGATATATTAGTTGGTGGCGTGAGAATTTGGAGCGTGTACGTTTGAGAAATGGGATAGGTAGTGGGAACACATTGGGGATGGGATTTTGTTGGTGTTTGCAGGCGAGCGAAGGATGGTCATGATAAAAGTATTCAAAGAACGTGGAAGAAACAGCAGGCCATTTTGTGTAAGGTGTTGTTGACACGAGACATGGATTTATATTTTCAAGTACAGGTACAACCAGCTGAACGTAGACGAGCAGCATTGAAAAGTCTTTTGTGATTGTGATCCGCAACTAGAGCACCGCTGAATGGACATCTCCTGAGGATTCAATGTACAAAGCTCTACACCCCTCTTACATCTAGTTCTTTTCCAGATCTGCCAAGATCTTCTCCCCCTTGGCGCGCGCTGAATCTATGTCGCCAACCATGTAGAAAGCACCTGTGCAATTCATTAGCATGTGCACCTGAGGCATTATACCATCCGATTATAAGAAACGTACCTTCTGGCAAGTCATCACCCTCCCCACTCATGATCGCCTTAAAGCTTCGAATGGTATCCTTCAAGTCCACCAACTTACCCTCGATACCTGTGAACACTTGAGCGACAGTGAACGGCTGGCTCAAGAATCTCTGGAGCTTTCGTGCACGCTCGACAGTGAGCTTGTCTGCTTCTGACAACTCGTCCATACCCAGGATAGCAATGATATCCTGTAGCGACTTATACTCCTGCAACATCTGCTGCACACGTGAAGCAGTGTCATAGTGATCTTGACCGACCACACGAGGATCTAACATACGAGATTTGGAATCCAAGGGGTCGACAGCTGGGTAGATACCTAATTCTGAGATACCGCGGGACAAGACAGTGGTGGCGTCTAAATGGGCGAAGGTGGTAGCAGGGGCGGGATCAGTCAAATCGTCAGCAGGCACGTAGACGGCTTGCACCGAGGTAATTGATCCTTTCTGGGTGGTCGTGATACGCTCTTGCATGAGACCCATATCGACGGCGAGAGTGGGTTGATAACCGACGGCAGAAGGGATACGACCAAGAAGAGCAGACACTTCGGAACCAGCTTGAGTGAATCGGAAAATGTTGTCAATGAATAAAAGCACTGTGAATGTTAGCAGGGGGGTCTCCGGTTTGGCGAAATCGGGACCGACCATCTTGGCCTTCCTCGTCACGGAAGTACTCAGCAACGGTCAAACCAGTAAGAGCGACACGGGCACGAGCTCCTGGAGGTTCGTTCATTTGACCGAACACGAGTGCGACCTTGGACTCTCCATCCAGCTGGATGACCTGAGTCTCTTGCATTTCGTGGTACAAATCGTTGCCCTCTCGAGTACGCTCGCCGACACCGGTGAAGACGGAGAAACCACCGTGGGCCTTGGCAATGTTGTTCTGTTGCTCATGTTAGCTTCCATCCCTCCTCATGTCAGCCAAGATAAGTACAATCAGCTCCTGGATGAACACGGTCTTGCCAACACCAGCACCTCCGAAGAGTCCAATCTTTCCGCCACGAGCGTAGGGAGCGAGGAGATCGACGACTTTGATACCCGTGATGAGTACCTCAGCGGATGTCGATTGCTCGACGAATTCGGGGGCATCAGCGTGAATGGGCATCTTCTGGGTGTGCTTAATAGGGCCACGCTCATCAATTGGTTGACCAGTGACGTTCATGATACGACCAAGGGTTCCAGGTCCGACAGGAATCATGATCGGAGACCCAGTGTCCGTGGCTGTCCTTCCACGTACGAGACCCTCGGTACCTGAACATCTCTCATCAGCACCTTTTTCAGATCCTGCCATTTTGACCAAAGCTCATTACCATCCATAGCAATCGTCCGCACAACATTTTCACCCAAATGTTGCTATATTATATGTTAGCCCCTATAATGTTATAGCGGAAATTGAGGTCCAGCGTACAGCGACTTCGAGAATCAATTTGGTACCGCCATTGTCCGTTTCTAAGGCGTTGAGGATAGGTGGGAGTTGGTCGCTGTCAAATTTCACTAAGCAGATGATATGTGTTAGAATACAATTGCGCATGTATTGATTAAGAGCTCCATCGTGGGACATCCGATTTCAACTGAGGGATATTTGGCATACCGTCGACGACAGCTCCAATCACCTGATGGATCTTGCCATCTCGCACATCACTCGCAAATCTAGCTCCAAGAACGGGCGAGAGGTTGCTCTTTATGGGCCGAAAGGCGCGTCGAGCTGCTGTTGGCCGTGAGAAGGCAGAGGCTCGGAGCGTTCGAGCGAGGCCGCTGTATCCGAAGCTTAGAGGTCAGCCAGAGCCATTGAAAGCGGTACAACTCAGTGGGTAGTGCTCTTATACCTCTTGATCATTGTGTTTAATGTAAAAGAACGGTGAGGGTCGAAGGAGAATAATGGAACGAGGGTCTTGAAGCTTGGAATGATATTCTGAGGAGAAAACGAATCGGGCGCTCGGAAAAAGCCGCTAGCGCTAGTCGCTGAATATCGACTTCCTGCGGCCAGTCACAGATGGAAATCACCACTTTTTCCATGCGGATCATGATCAATTGAGCTGTGAACGCGTGACAGGGCTCCAAAAGAACAGCTGAGAGCAGCTCCTCTCCTCACTCTGACCCGCCGCTCCTTTGACCCTCGTTCACCATGCTACGGTCGCTCCCTCGAGCAGCCCCCAGCTCCTCCTCTTTCCGAGGTCCTTCGATACGTACCGCTTTCCGACTTCCCAAGCCTACCCTACCGATATGCACCGCCGATGCCAGACGTCAACAGACGCGCTCGGTCGCTGCCCATGCCATATCCAACCCCACGCTCGCAGATATTGAGAAGCGATGGGAGGGAATGCCTCCTCAGGAGCAGGCGGATCTGTGGATGGCATTGAGGGATCGGATGAAGCGTGACTGGCATGAAATGACTCTACAGGAACGGAAAGCAGGTACGTGGCTGTCCTGGGCCTCGCGATCGTGGTTTTCACCCTGTCTTCCTGTATCAAACAGCCCTACCTCACATATTCTCTCGCTCGAATGGATTAACGTACGGCGTGTTGCAAGGCTGACGTCTATTCTATCTAGCATACTGGATCGCATTTGGCCCTCATGGTCCTAGAGCCCTTGATCCCCCAGGCGAGAATTGGTGGGTCTTTAAGGTCACCATGGCTGCTGTCGGCGTGTCTTTCATACTCTTCTGGGGGATTCGTCAACTGGCACGGCCAGCACCGGGTACGATGAATGCACAATATCAAGAGATGACAAATCAATACCTCAAGGTGGGTGGCTCTTGAATTCAAGCGTGCATTCCTCAGACAGGGTTTGGTACATTTCGTGCTGACTTATGTGTTTTGTCATCAGAACCAGAAAACCGAACCCATCACTGGTGTTTCCTCTGAAGGCTATAAAGGTAAGGGAATGGTTCAAAGTAAGCCAAGGCGTGGGCCACCGCCAAGTGATGACGAGTAATTGGCGAATTTTCATTCCATTGCCTCGCAAGCATCAGGAGGGGTAGACGTGTCCAATGTGCTCTCGGTGTCCTAGAGGCATGGGGACTTTAACAAGGCAAGATGCCTGAAAGAAGAGGGGACTCGGCGTGGTGTGGCACATTGTCTATACTTGGGCCACTGTACAGATGTATAACAAAAGATACATTAAATGCTGGTCAAACTTTGCAGAACCTTTCTCGATGTCGTTGCGAGTCGAAATATCTCAGTGGATCAAAGGTAGATCAAACCGAAATTAAAGTCAAAATTACTACCATGAGCCTAGCTCTTGCATGCCAAAATGCGGAATCCTCAATATGTGATGGCCCAGCATATCCGGATCCTTCCAATGCCCAGCGCCGACGCTGCTTCCCACACCCATATATACATCGATCGTTCAGTCATATCCATAGGCATTCTACATAAACCCAGCGGCCTTGCTCTTCTCCCTATATTCCTCGAAACTAGTCGGGCCACCTCCCTCGCCATTGCTAATTCCCGTACCTCCATCCTTGTTCATCTTAGCATCCCACTCTTCCTCCTCAGCTGCGATGAGCGACTGAAATCTGTTCTGCTGACCTCGGGCAAGGTAAATAGGAGCTGACTTTCGCTGGGCAACGGCTTCAGTTATGAGGACGTATTTGATGCTTGAGCCTATGATGACAGGGTTAGCCCAACTCCAGGATTGATGTGGAGACGAAAGAATATACCAGGTGCCTCAAACATCGTTTCGGTCAGCAATCGCTCACAGACCGTCCTCAAGCCCCTTGCACCTGTCCCCATACCCAAAGCACTCTTAGCCACTTCACGCAATGCTCCTCTAGTGAACCGTAACTCAACGCCACTCAGCTGGAAGAGCTGTTCGTACTGTCTCATCAAGCTGTTTCTCGGTTCAGTCAGCACTCTGACCAGAGCCTCTTCGTCAAGCGCTGACAGTGCTGCCGAGACTGGTATACGCCCGACAAGCTCGGGTATCAGCCCGTAATTCTGGAGGTCTGTAGGCTCCACGAGATCCAAGGGATTGTACTCGGTCAAAGGCGCTTGATCCGGTGCTTGGGGCGAAAAGAAAGGGAGATGCCGTTCAAACATCTTGCTCTCCTCGGAGCCAGTCTTCACTGATATGGTAGTATCCCGGCTTCCGGCCGATGAGCCAGATGAAGATGAGGACGATCTTATGGGCGAGCCGAAGCCTATTGAGCCCTTGGCAATGCGGTTCATGACCACCTTCTGCAATCCAACGAAGGCACCGGCGAAGATGAAGAGGATGTTGTCTGTTCTCACGTTGTACGTCTCGGCCTTTGGTGGGCCAGATGAAGAGTTGCCTGAGCCTGACGAGGTGGAAGCTGGACCACCCATCATGCCACCGGAAAGAGGGCTGTTGGTTGGGTGGCTGCTGGAGGGAGTTGATGGTCCTCGTGCCGATTTCTCCTGCTTGGCCTGTATCTGTAATGTCGTTCCTTCAATTATCTTCAACAGAGCCTGCTGCACGCCTTCTCCGCCGACATCCTTCCCGTGGCTAACCTTTGCAGAGCTGATCTTATCTATCTCATCTAGGCATATAATCCCTCGCTCTGCAGCTGCTACATCGTAGTTTGCAGCAGCCAAAAGTCTTTGCACGCATATCTCAGCATCTTCACCGATGTAGCCAGCTTGTGTAAATGGTGTACAATCTGACATACTAAAGGGCACCGCAAGGACCCGAGCGAGGGTTTTGGCCATGAGCGTTTTCCCTACCCCGGAGGGCCCCAACAAAATTATGTTGGCTTTGTCAAGGGTTAGAGGTGATTGATCGATTATTGGAGGAGCGCCTAAGCCAGATAATGGAGGGTGCAAATGAATTGCTTGTTGATGGCCCGGAAACTCATCTGTGCCATACTTAGCTAGAGGTCTGCATGTGGTGTACCTATGTACATACCACTCAACGGATGACCTTCTGCCATATCTCTCCGCAGCTGCTGCTGCAACAGCTCCTGTTCCTCATCTTCCCGCCGTAACGACTCTTGTATCCTCTGGTAATGATTGTATACAGCAACGCTCAGCACTTTCTTTGCTCTTTCTTGGCCTACGACGAAGTTGTCAAGATGTTGCTTGAGCACCTTGGGCGTTAATATTGGCGCCCCCAGCACTGAGGCATCTCCAAGAGGGCCTGTTGTTCTTCCCCCGGGCTCATAGCTCCCTGTGAACGGCTGACCAGTGAAGTCGGACCTTCGGAACTGGGATGACGAGCGCCGGGACGCTGAGGTGGAGAGAGGGCGGTAGATGGCCGAGAGAGCCAAGTAGGAGAGTCGCGCTTGAGGTCGAGGTGGGCCGTAAGCAATGGGAAGAATGGCCATTGAGCGCGGCTCGTTCAAGGTCAGCAGGTACTGTCGAACGAGGAAGATCAGGATCGCCTCAAAGCAATGTCGAAACGCTGTCAAATTCTGACCTGGGCTTCAGAATGTATCTAGTACAGATCTTCATGATCTTGCACGTATATTTTTGCGTCTGGGAAGTTAGCGGGGTAGTGGGCAAGTCTCAGCGAGCTCCTCCATCTTTGAAGTCTACGAGTTTGTGGTCATAGACCTTGTCCTATGATTAACAATGATCTTGACCATATCACTGCCGTTGAATGGTCGTTGTTTGCAATTGGATCACGCAGATAGATATGAATCAAGAGCAACCGCCTTTGGAAGAACTCCAATGCCTCCAGAAACCCCCGATCTCATCCCTCGAACACCTTGGTCAACATCGATAATTCATGAAAGCAAGCTAAATAGGACGTATTCCTCGGTGCTCTCTAGCACGCACCGCCCAGTCTCAACGAGACTGTGACTTGGGCCTCCATTCGATCAGCAGATTAGCACCTTCCAGCTCACTTCTCGCTCAAAAGATCATGTTGATGCCTTCTCCGGTATCTGTGCTTGCTATCTCTCCATACCTGGATTTCTGGCCTCATTCCATGATCTTTGAGCTTCCTCTTCTTTAGCCACATGCGTCTTTTCGGGAGTTTGTTTTTTCTCGTCCTTCTCGAGCGATGATCCTAGCTCCTGGCAACCCACCGCTCGTCATCTTTTTCTCCTCTACTTGTAAAGCTGACTTTCCTTGCTTCAGCATGGTACGATGCGTCCATCCTCTCGGCTAGTTTGCATGGTATGTGACTAAGATGCTTTGTTGTACATAATCCGACGTTGGTGGAACCACAGGAGAAGTCATCGTCCAGATCTGCGGTGCCTAGATGATGGTAATGTTCTTTGACTTCACACTCCGGTTTTGACAGACCGTTGAATAGAGGTACTTCAATCGGGAATCCAGCGGTGGTGGAACAACTAGAGAAAGTCTCTCAACAAGCGGTGTGTATTCGTGAACTTGTAGGCAGACTACTGCACCACATAAGTTCAACTGAGGGCAGCTTAATCCGGAATCTAGTAACGCTGGAACCACCGGAGAACATATCCCACAAAGCTGCGATATCTTCCTCGACTCGGAATATCATGATCCGAGATATGTACGTTGGAACGACCGGAAATTGCTCTTCACAGATCTCGATGTTCGCTTCAACTAAGCGTGGGCCAATCCGGAATACTGCATTGTCAGGTCAGGTTGACCCGAGGACTCATCTCGCTAGGTTCATGTGTTTTGCCGTCCGGGTTGTCTGGCTGAGTAAAATCTTCACATCCTTCATAGCTCCCTATGGCAAACAAGATATGCTCAATCCAAAATCCAGCAACGGTGGAGCAATTGGAGAGCGTTGTCAAGCATTGTAGGGTGAGAGAGTTTCTCCGAAGGGATGATGATACGCATTATCCGAGCGCTGCTTCGGCAAGATCCGCTATCTTTTTTTTTGCCGTTCGTGGGATCCAGGTGACAGTCCCTATGTTGGCAGATGAGATACCTCGAGCATTGTTCTTGCTTTTAGGCTCTTATCTGTTCCGCTTTTCGTCCTTTGAAGGCGAGGCAAACCAGATCTGGAGCAAGTTAGAACCCTTCCACAGTGAGCATTTGCTGGTGGGACTCACCAGGCTTGCCATGGTTACGTTTTCCAATACCAGAGCGAAGCCTCTCAGAAACATATATCTGTTGTTCAGGTCGGGGCTGCTCCCTTGAGGGTGTCATACGCTTGGGCTTGTTGTTCGGTTCGAGCCCTCCCTGACGTTTGCTTTGACGCTTCGGCTTTCTCTTCCGCTTGTTTCTTACCACAGGTACATTAAGCACAGTGTCATCTTGCCCTTCTTCTTGAATGGTTTCAATTTCCGGCTGTTTATTTGGCACATCTTCTTGGGCGACATCGTTATCCAGCTGTTCGTCTAATCCTTCTTGTTGGTTGAAATCATTATCTAGCTCTTCCTTTCGTGCTTCTTCTTGGGCATCAACTACATTCATCTATTCATTCGGTCCTTCGTCTCGTGTAATGTTGTTCTCCAGCTGTCTTATTGGTCCTTCTCTTAGGATGACATCGTTCTGCAGCTCTTCACTCGTCCCTTCTTCTATTATCGCACGCTTATATGATGGTCCATTCGCCCGATGGACCCCATCGTTGCTGATGTCTGGATTGAGCCAAAGCTCCGGTCTCATCGCTTGAGGTGGTGTTCCTGCATCTGACATAATGGTATCCTCCTGATACACCTAATCATAATGCGGTTGTTCTCCCTGAAACGAGGTATGCGAATGCCTTGTGATCATGCCGTGGTCCAAAGAAGTCTGTTTGACCAATTCCATTGCTGAAAAGAAAATCTCAGGACCAGCGGCACCCAAGGTTGTTTTTGATTTCTTTGTGCTTGGGCTACTAGAGCTTTCAAATTGTGCGTCATCTGCTGTGCGCTTTCGATGACTGCTATTTGGACCATTGATCATGAATGTCTGATCCAATGGTTGCTCTGCAGTGTCATTTATTGGTATGTTTGCGGGCCTTGTGCGGCTTGCTGTAACCAATGCTTCACAATTAGCGCGAGTCTGACCAAAATGAGGAATCTCCGAATCGCGCAGTGGCCGTAAATAGCGGTCGATGCGGAAGGACTGCCATGATGAGATTCTGTTGGCTCCGGGTCGGGGTATAGGATTTTTCGACCCCGTTCGTAATGGAAGGCACTGTAAGGTTGGATTTTCTTCCATCTCTTGTCATCGCTCTCAGAGAGCATTGAACGCAAGTATTTCAAATCGCTGTGATCTGGATAAGGGTTCGACGAGTCTATGCATGCTGTCATGTATTGGAGTAACGGAGAGCCGAACCGAGGATGTCTCAAGCGGAACCGATTCTCGAGCCATACTCTAGAAGCTTCGACATCGTACCAATTCGGCTCTTTGTCCTCTTCATTCTCAACGTTTTCTACGTTTTCCTGATCTCGAAGGCTGTCTCGAAGTATATCAACACTCGATGCCAAGATTGGTGGGTCTTCCAGGGGAACCCGAAAGCGGACTTGCTTGTGAGTTATGGGTTTGGGATGGAAAGAGGTTATTGGGGTTGAAAAGGAATTGCTGCTGTCTCTCAAAGACCCTGGCTGCGACAATCGTATTCCAGGCTGCATCATGACTGGTACTTGCTCGCAAAGGCAATAATTTGCTAGGTAAGCTGCGTAAAATGATCGACTGTTCGAGCAATTGCCCAGTTCCTTTGTGATTGCTGCTGTTCAAGAGTTTAATAGATAAAATTCATTGAACCAGAGGGTCGTTTGCCTTGAGTTGTATAAGTCCTGTTGTGGATACTGAGCTTCCTGCGATGATAATGTGGGAGCTTTGAGAGCAATCGTCAAAAGATCAACTGTCGGAGGTGTTTGAAGATTACGATACGCTATGGAATAAATGTGGTGGTTAATCATGGACTAGGACGATCCCTCGGATGAATGAAGTGACGTGATGTGACGGTATGTGTTATTGGTGTTCATCAGCAGCATGTCTGCACTCTAGGTAGATTTGTTTTTGCACCTATGCTCCGCACACCTTTTCTCCTACATATCTTTATCCCTATCATCTCGTTACACTTCTGCATTTCTGCAGTCGGGCCTTCCATATCGTTTCATTGTATTTGATTGACATAAGCACACCGTTATTGTGATCGCATATTTTCCTCGACACATCGCTGCACTTACACCACCAAGGCGCTCACAAGTAGCAGCTCCCACCCAGCCTACATAATATGGACACAGATTCCAGTGACGTTGCTATGATTCTAAAACCAGAGACAGAGCCAGCAATGAACTATATTCATCAATTACCGGCGAAGCATACCGTACGCCCCTCTTACAGCTCCTGATACAGTTGGCTTACTCCCTTCCAGAGTCTCATTAGATCGCAACCTAGTAATTTTTAAAGCATCGCATGGACCTGGCCAGCCAAGTCGCGTAATGGTTATTCGTTACTCATACAGATCGTATAAGTTTGGTAGGAAACAGATATCGCAGTTCCTGCTTCCCAATACAAGCACAAGATCCAAACATTTTGAGACCATAGCTGGGGACCCAGCATCAAATTCAACGGGTAATCCAAGGTTGAGTTCGACCATCATTGTCAATAATGCAGACGTGGTTGTCTCAAGTAGAAGTTGGCTGCGCATAGAGGTAGGACCTCTGTTGAACGACAATCAAATACAAATTGATGGATGCACGTTCAATTTTATGGTGGGACATGCTTTAGAGCCAGCACAGTCTACTTCAGATACGACGGACGAGCAAGCAGAGGACGAAACATCGGGTGATAAAAACATACCGCCTCGCCACCATTACGAGCTTTGGGCTAGCCACAACAGTCGATGGAGTGGAGAAAGAAAGTACTATATATATACAAGCAGGGAGGATTCCTTGTCTCGGGTGGTGAAAGATCAGTATACGAGTACCATCATCATGAAACAGGACATGTGTTTGCCGCAAAGATTCGCAGACTTCCCAACGATAAAGTCAGTGGGGCGTCCACCATCAGAGGCGTTCGGCTGGAGGCTAAAATAGCCCAAGAGGTACATCACGTAAGCCGAATTTGTCTCAGGTTCACGGTAGTCTTCAATTAATACCAGGCATAGCAATGTGCAATACGAGTCCTGACTGCATTTGAGTATCCTGAAGCGATGGTACTCTTGATGCAAACGTATTTGAAGAATCTTCATGGACTTCAGCACAAGATGGACTGGCCTCTGGCAATGGACAGTATCAAGTCAATCATGGGACAGGGGCTCTCAGCCGTCATTTACCTGCATCAGCAAGGGATAATTCACCGAGACATCAAACCGACGAACTTCTTGATGAAATCCTCCAGACCTCTGGAGATTCTCCTTGCAGATTTCGGGTCGGCATCCACGTCAACCAAGGCTAATACTCGTTGCAGCACCGATGGCTACTCTGCCCCAGAAGTCATTACAGGATGGTACAACAATTCAGTCGATGTGTACAGTATGGGGATGACCTTGTTGTGGCTTCTTAATGTGATTACCCCTAAAATGGAATATAGAAACGAAGACGAATATGACGAAAATCTTGCGAAAGAGGTTTGGGACGCAATTGGTGCCGAAGACAATGTGGATGTATACATGGCCATCATGAAAGCGGAGAGCATGGTGTCCTATCGACCTCACGACCGACCGTCTGCAGACAAGGTCTTGGAATCGCCTTGGCTGAGCCCATGGCCAGGGAAGTCGATTTACGGGCCAGCCGTAGGGCCGGCAACGACCGACACTCTTGGCCAAGCTTCATCAACGACATACGCAAGTAGAAGCATAGACGGGGACGCAACGCTCAGAATGGAGGCCAAGATAGCCAACACAAAGGCGAGTGATCCTCTCAAGACGCGGCGGCCTAAAGACTACAGTAATTTAAGCAGTCCTTCACTGCATGACAAAATGGTGGTACGGCGCGGAGATACCACGTCGACAGCGTTCGGATTGACGAGACCTGCGCGTTGATATAGAGCTAGAAGGCGCATACCAAGTCCCAGCTCACCCAGCAATTTGTCAACGCTCTCTCACGAACTTCGATCCCGGCCAAAGACGAGAACGAGAGCACGAAGTGACCAAGCTTTCCCTAAGTCAAGGCAAGGCGTGAGTTTTGAGGCGTGCTCCTTATCTTGGAAGCATACGAGAGCTTCGTACTTTGATGAAGTTGGTTTCGTGCACCTGTGTAAGATTCTGCATATATTGGGGTATCGCAGCCAGTCAATAGGGAAGCGTTGTTGCAACGCACTCGCCATCCATTATCTAGCATTGAGTGATGTAGGTAGAACATGGTAAGAGGAGATGCGAAACGGCATCAAGAAAAGAACAGTGACTACCTATAAGCACTAGTCGTCAGGCTACATTACCTGTCTCCTTCCTTTGCTCTACATTCGAATGAGATATCTGTGCGTCTTTATCACGACGCGAGGACACTTTGAGGATAGCGCACGATCCAAGCGTGCCGACCCGTCGGCCCGCTGCTAGTGCTTCCCCTATCTGTTAGTCAAGTCTTGCTCCAGATTATTTGGGCTCCGTCGTTATATCAACATGGTTTGGTGGCAGCCAGGGAACTGAGTTGGCCAAAGGGACCAACGCATGGTGCCTCGCCATGACACTATCCTTTGAAGCTTTGGTCTCTTGACTTGTTTGCCCACCCCAGCAATCAGACCGCGGTATCAACATGCCATCTGTCAACCCAGGATGGCATATGACAAGGCTCTTTGATGGATCTGTGCGAAGGCTTTTTGTAGCTGGTAAGTAGTACAACTTTTCTCTCATTTTGTGTATGTCAGAGGGTGCAGCAACACTTGTCACGTAGCGTAGCCTCACGGTCTGAGGACATCCGACAACCTTTGTACTTTCGACGCTATGATCGCTTTTCAACTTCTTGACATATGAAGGAATGGTTCAAACTAGCAATGAGCGAATGATATAGAAGCCGTTGCGCACTAAAGAATGTTTGTTGTGAATATCGCTTTCTGAACATAACCCATCCGCGTCGTGGCAAGTTGAGGCTTACCTAATGACTAGACCAGAAATATGAACATCTCGACACAGAAACCAGCGAGGAGGGCCAAGCGAAATCCGTCAGGCCCAGCACAATTCGCATCTCCAGATACAATGTCGTACACCACCTGCAAAAGCGCAGACTCCTTATCGCCATCAATTGCGTCGCTGGTCTCTCCATATTCTTCTTCGGCTATGACCAAGGTATGATGGGCGGCGTCAACAATGCCGAGAACTACTATGATACAACTATGCATTTCGGATACAAAGACCAAGAAACAGGAGCCATCGTAGTAACGAATACCGTGCTTCAGGGAACAATCGTAAGTATCACTAGATAAGTCGGCGCTACATGGTTCGCCATAATAATGCTAAGCGGACCAAAGGTTTCTGTCTACTATCTCGGCACTCTTTGCGGCTGCCTTTTCGGTGGCTCTCTTGGAGATCGGCATGGCCGTATCAGAACCATCGGGCTTGGTGCTGCATGGGCAGTGATTGGAGCATTGCTGCAAACGTCTGCCCAAAATCAATATTGGATGTTCTTCGGTACAGTCTCTCTATCTCTTGATCTCTGCTCTCTGCGTACGAGTACTCGGATCTACTTCAAGTCAGCACACAGGTTATCGCTGACCACACTATCCAGCCCGCCTGATCAACGGGTTTGGTACCGGCATGCTCAACGCCGTTGTTCCCGTGTGGGCCACTGAAGTGGCTGAACATACTTCACGTGGCCAATTCATTGCTATTGAGTTCACCCTAAACATCTTTGGTGTTGGCTTCGCCTACTGGATCGAGTACGCTTGCTCTTTCTACGGCGACGGCACTTCGCAACTCATATGGCGTTTCCCCATCGCATTTCAAATCGTACCTTTGCTTATGCTTTTTTTCATGGTATGGGTCTTTCCGGAGAGCCCACGGTGGCTGACCAAAGTGGGGAGAGAAACCGAGGCAAGATATATCCTAGGAAGGTTACGTGGTGAGGAGGGTGAAGACACAGGCAAAGCAGAAGCGGAATTTCAAGATATTCGAAATACTGTTCAGCTAGAACGGAAAACCTCGCAATCTCAGACCTATCTTCATATGCTGCTAGGGTCCGGTGATGATACATTGCATATTGGCCGGAGAGTGCAATTAGTGGTTTGGTTGCAGATTATGCAAGAATGGGTTGGTATAGCTGGTGTGACCATATATCAGCCTACAATATTCCGGATGGCGTGTATCAGTAATAAAGATAGCGGTTGGGTTTCTGGTCTAAACAATACCATCTACATGGTTGGTCTCTTTTTTGGATCTATCAATTCGTGCGTGCTAACATTCGCCAGTTCGCGACACTAGTCTGTGTCTTCACCTTGGACCGAATTGGCCGTCGCTGGACGCTCTACTGGGGCTCCTTCGTCCAGGGTATCGCAATGTTCCTGGCTGGTGCATTCTCACACCTTAGCATAAGAGGTTCGGAACCCTCCGCACAGCGTTATGGTATCGCAGCTGTCTTCTCCATTTATCTGTTCACTGCAACTTTTGGAGCCACCTGGCTCACGGTACCCTGGCTATATCCGGCTGAAATATTTCCCTTAGAAATACGAGCGAAGGGTAATGCTTGGGGAGTAGTAGGATGGTCTATAGGCAATGCATGGCTGACCCTTCTGTGCCCTGGTAAATTCCGCAGGATATAATCTCTTTACTTCTGATATTGTTGCTGATACACGAATATAGTCATGTTCAAAGCTATTGGCGAAAAGACTCTTTACATCTTCGCCGCCTGCAACGCCATTACTATCCCCATGGTCTGGGCTTTCTATCCCGAAACAAATCAGCGCACACTCGAAGAGATTAACCTCATATTCGCCTCTGACAGTATCTGGAATTGGGAAGCCGAGCGACGATTCAATATTTTGAAAGAGCAGAACACGGAACTCATGCAGGCGGCTGATAGAGAACCTTTTCTCGGACTCAGGGACGTGGACGCCGGGGAGGGAAGGTGAGATAGGCAGGATTGTGGAAATAGTATCCTGGAGCTTTGGAGACTTGTAGAATAGATAATAGAAATGATGAATGGGTGGCAAAGAGGATCAAGGATGTTCCTCTTGAGTTGCAGACACGAAACAATATCTAAATCGAGATACCGCAATTCTGGCCAGTAGTTGCAGGACTCGTTTCTCATCTGCATTGAAGCAGAATCAGCACAATTAACACCAACGTTCAAGCAAATGGCCGGGATTCCCTAATTGCAGCTTGCGACTTCCATAGCAATTGTGCATTCTCAAAGCTATTATTTAATCGCCTCTAGCAAGCGTGATTGCGGCTCTCTAGGGTCTCCGCAGGCTCCTAGCCCTACAAGCTCATCGCATCCATCTACTGTTCCCCGTATAGGTATTGTTGACAGACTCAGCAAAGAAATCGAGATATCCGTCTCCGGCAGGATTTAGCGTATTCAGGACTATCGAGATTCCTTAGCGCTGAAAATAATCCCCCCATTTTGCATATTAATCCATACAATAATTAGTAAGTCTAACAATATTAATAGAGCGAGTATAGTATAGGGCTGAGAATATACCTATAATATATAGGATATACGTATAGCTTTAAAAAACCTTAGCTGATAAGTAAGTTATAAGCTAATATTATTAGAGTTATTAATTATTATATAGATTTACATATAAAATAGGGGGGATTTCAATGTTTAGCGCTAAGGAATCTTAATTTATCGGTTGCAAGACTCTTGCGAATCCTTGATACTAAATATTAAAATTTCCCCCCCTATTTCTATAAGAATTCTGCGTAAAGTCTATATTACATTTAAATTTTAAACTAATTTACATTCTATAACTATAGATTATTTTAAGGATATATTTAAAGTAATTACTTATTACTTTACTTTAAAGAACATCGATATTATAGACTTATATAACTAAAATATATATATACTGCGTAGAATTTCTTATAGAAATAGGGGGGGGGAAATTTCTATATTTAGTACCAAGGATTCGCAAGAGTCTTACAGTGCTTTGCAAATCCGTTGATTTGGCGCTAGTAGCCCGCACGTCGCAGAAGCTCCCCTACCAAAAATAGGTAACAAGGCCTCAACGATATACGGTCGTAATTGTAGCCTACAGACACTACTAAATGTCTAAATGAAGCCATAAATTGTCCTATATAGATATTCCTTAGTGTTTTAGCCCCTAGTATAGCTTATAGCCCTGCTGTCGCTATCCTTACTATTACCCCTATAGCTGCTATAGTCTTGCTATAGCCCCTACTACTATCTTACTATAAGTACTAATACTATCTTACTATAAGGTATATAGCTACTATTACTATCTTACTATAAGGTATATAGGTACTACTACTATAAGGTATATAGGTACCGCTACTATCTTACTATAAGGTATATAGTAACTACTACTATAAGGTATATAGGCACCGCTACTATAGGATATATAGGTACCGCTACTATCTTGCTATAAGGTATGTAGCGACTACTACTATAAGGTATATAAGTACCGCTACTATAAGGTATATAGGTACCGCTACTATCTTACTATAAGTATTACGAGAAGGTATACTTTGTAAGGTATATATACTAAATAGCTATTATAGTATATGTAAATATAATGATAATAAATAGATATAGGAGTAAATAGTCTATATATTAGATAGTTACGGAGTTACGTAATATACTAAGACGCTACTAAGATATATAGAGAAAGTATACAAGAAATACTAATAATAAGGTATATAGCGACTACTACTATAGGATATATAGGTACTACTACTATCTTATTATAAGATATATAGTAACTACTACTATAAGGTATATAGATACTATTACTATCTCGTTATAAGGTACGTAACTACTATTACTATCTTACTATAAGGTATATAAGTACTATTACTATCTTACTATAAGTACTAATACTATTATATTATAAGATATATAGCTATTATTACTATCTTATTATAAGTACTATTACTATCTTACTATATTATAATTACTAATTATAAGAGGTATATAGTAATGTAATATCAGTCTTATTTATAGGAAGACTAATTCTTAAAGAATCTAGGAGGTCTCCTATAGGAGATCTTTATAAAATCCTAAGTAGAAGATATATAAGCCTTATATATTATTTCCCTATATAGCCTTATCGTACGAGTAAGATATATACTAAGAGTATATTATAAGCTAGCTATAATAATTATCTCCTCTCTTAAGGAGACTCGTCCTTAAGCTTCTTAAGGTATAGCGTAGTTATTAATATATAGGATTAAAGGGAATATATAACCGTAGATTTCTAAGATATATATATCGCTATTATTAGGATTACGCGTGCTATAATAATATTTATATAAATATAGTCTTAGCGCTTAATATTTTAATTATTATAATACTCAAAAATTTCTTTCCTTTTATAATTAATTATATTAAATTTCCTCTAGATACTCTATCCTCTTCTCTTATATTATAAGTATATATATATTACTTAGAATATATTAACTATATAATATAATTCTCTAAAACTTTCTAATATCTTAGATATTACTTATATTATAAGTTCTTTAACTATTCGCGTAAGTATAGTTAATATATTATAATTAAAGCTTAATTAAAAAGCTTACATTATATTAAATCTTATAAGATAGAGTCTAACCTAAATATTTAATTAATAATAGATAATATTAGCTAGCTATCTAGCGCGCCCCTTATAAATCCTATTTATAATAGTAGGACTATTCTTATTTCTTCCTTACCTTTTATTAGTCCTTCTAGTTCTAGCCTTTTAACTATATTTAATAATTAGGCTACTCTTATTAAGGTAAGTATTTACTTATTTATATTATATATAATTAATATAAGTGTAGTGTATCTAGCTTACCCCTTCTTTTATAACTACTTACTCTTATAATATTTCTTACTTATCTATAAATATTTATAAGTAGTATATCTACTATATAGATAAACTTAAAGTAGTACTTAAATATAGGTTATTATATTTATACCGCGTATAATATATATATTAATAATATAAGTAATATTACCTTTATACTAGCCCTTAGGAGTAAGAAAGTAATATTAAAGTATTATAATTGTTATTCTATTATTTAATATCGTTATAAGCTAGTAGGTATTTATTAATAATTAGAATTATCTTTATTAATATAATATATATTAATTATCTAATTTAGATTCTTATTATTACTATCCCTATTTATAATAAGACTATTAGCCTTTATTAATCTATTAATAATATTAAAAATATATAAGATTTAAAGGAGGAAGGAGAAC
>JAABUL010003990.1_pt1 | contig 20680 bp, 20 predicted proteins | sample 5559151 | NCBI WGS metagenome assembly JAABUL01 (sample SAMN10711876, study PRJNA513368) | rock metagenome | isolation source: Antarctica rocks | place: Antarctica: Victoria Land, Pudding Butte sud | reverse complement strand
ATTCGTCAGGACGGCGTGGACAGGGTCGCGGTCAGCCTGAGCCATGAGCAGGCGCTGGTCGACTACGACCCGGCCGTGATCGAGCCGCAACAGATCCTCGGCACGCTGCGTGACATCGGCTACGACCTGTACGACCCGCGCAAGCTGCGCCCCTTCGAGGAGGAGGAAGCGGAGCTGGTCAAGGAGGGCAAGCGGCTGCTGACGGCGATCGCCGCCAGCTTGTTGGCGATCGGGCTGATCGCCAACATCAGCGGGTTCTTGTCGGTGCTGGTACCGGCCTCGGTCGTGGTGGTGATGGTTCCGGTGGCGTACGCGCTGCTGCGTCCGCAGGGCCGGCGCACTGCCGCGGCCGGTGCCGTCGCGATCGTGGCACCTGCGGTGCTCGCGCTGGGGCTACGCGCCGGCGGCCTCGGCACCGCCACCGTGCCGTACGTCACCGGGCTGCTGGCGCTGACTGTGGTGCTCGGCGTCGCCCCTCACATCTTGGCGATGGCCTACCAGTCGGCGCGCCGCGGGATCCTCAACCAGCACGTCATGCTCGAGATCGGGACGTTCGCGGGCATCGCCGGCGGCCTCTACGGCCTGGTCGGCCGGTTGCCGGGGTACCCGACGGCGCCGTTCTTCGCAGTGACGGTGCTGGTCGTGAACTACCACATCTTCTCAGAATGGCTGTCGCTGCTGGTCAAGACCCGCAGCAGCCAAGCGGTCCGCAAGCTGATGGACCTGCAGCCCGACACCGCCCGGGTCGTGCACCAGCAGGACGGGCGGGACGTCGAGGTCGACACCCCGATCGCCCGGGTGCAGGTCGCCGACCAGGTCCGGATCCGGCCGGGTGAGCGGGCCCCGGTCGACGGAACGGTCGTGTCCGGCTTCTCCACCGTCGACCTGGCGCTGGTCACCGGCGAGCCGGTGCCGGTCGAGCGGTCGGCCGGTGATGAGGTGATCGGCGGGTCGATCAACGGTGCGGGGACGCTGCTGGTCAAGGTCAGCAAGGTCGGGACCGAAAGCTTCCTCGCTCAGGTGGTGCGGCACGTGGAGGACGCCCGGGCCCTCAAGCCCAGCATCCTGCACCTGGTGGACCGGATCCTGCGGGTCTACACCCCCACCGTGCTGGCCATCTCGGCCTTGTCCCTGATCGGCTGGCTGGCTGGTAGCTGGGCAGTCGACGGGCACGCGGACGTGACACGGGCAGTGTTCGCAGCGCTGACCGTGCTGGTGATGGGCTACCCGTGCGCGGTCGGGATCGCCGCGCCGCTGGCGATCGTCCGCGGCGCCGGTGATGCCGCCGACCTGGGCATCATCATGCGCACCGGCGAGGCGTTCCAGCAGTTCGGCAAGGTCACCCACGTCGTGCTGGACAAGACCGGCACCCTCACCGAGGGCCATCCAGCGGTCCGCGAGATCCGGGCCGTGAACGACGAAGCCGAGCTGCTGGCCGCCGCCGCCGCCGCCGAGGCCAACTCCGAACATCCGTTGGCCCGTGCCATCGTCGACGCCGCCCGTAACCGCGGCCTGAACCTTCCTGCCGTCGAGCATTTCAGCTCGATCACCGGGTTCGGGATCACCGCTGTCATCGCCGGCCGGCCCGTCCTGGTCGGCCGGCCCGGCCTGCTCACCGACCGCGGGATCGACCTCACTGCCCTGCAGCCGACCATCGCCGAGCTCGAGCAGGCCGGCCGGACCGTCATCGCGGTGTCACAGGACGGCCAGCCGCTGGGTGTCATCGCCCTCGGCGACGAAGTGCGACCGGACGCCGTCGAGGCGCTCGCGGCGATGAGCGAAGACGGACTGACGCCGGTGATGGTGACCGGCGACAACGCCTCCGCGGCCCGGCTGGTCGCCCGTCGGCTCGGGATCGACGACGTGCACGCCGAGGTGCTACCCGACGGCAAGGCCGACATCGTCCGCGAGCTGCAGGCCCGCGGCGCGAAGGTCGTCATGGTCGGCGACGGGATCAACGACGCACCGGCACTCATGCAGGCCGACGTCGGCGTCGCGATGGGCGGCGGGACCGACATCGCGGTGGAGTCCGCCGACATCATCATCGTGCGCAACGACGTGACCTCCATCCAGACCGCCCGGCAAATCAGCCGCAGGTCCTACCGCCGCACCCGGCAGAACGTCGCCCTGGCGTTCCTGTTCAACGGCATCGGCATCCCGCTGGCCGCGACCGGCCTGGTCTACCCCATCTGGGCGATGATCGCGATGGCGCTATCAGTCACCACCATCTTCATCAACTCCATCGGCGGCCGACCCTCCCTGCTGTTCCAGGCCATCGCCAGCGTCGGCAGGCGCGACCCAGACCCAGACGACACCCCGCTCGAACCGGCCGGCCTCCCCGCCCCCTGACTGTCACCTCATGGCGGCCGGCCCGCACGTCCGGCATCCTCGTGTTCTCCAACCTAAAGGTCGTCCTGGTCTCGCACGTGCCGGTCGCCACCGCGGGGCAGGCCGAGCAACTTCCTCGCCGCCCAGGCATGGCGATGGTCGACCTCTGGCAGCTCAGCTGCGCGCCGTGCCGCCCTCGAACCCCGGCTGGAAGCTGCTCTGCGGAAGCGGCCCGACGTGCAGGAGGTGCGCGTCGACGTCGACCCGCCCCAGCGGGCGGCCGCTCGCTCTAATTTCATAGCATCCCGCTCCTGCTGTTCCGAAGTGGCCCGGCTGGACGGTCTGACTCGCGAGCACGACATCGACGACGAGGCAATCAAGGTCATCCACCCCTCACCAGACATGCTGACGGTGCCTTAGTTGGTCAACCCAGCAACCCAGCATGGGAGCGCAGGTATGGCCGTCACCGACCCGCGCACCGCGCCACGTCTGCAGGCGGGATGCGGAGACGGCGGCTCCTGCGCGCGGAAGCCGCCTCACGGCGCTAACCCATCACCGGGGCAGCGACCCGTAGAGCGGGACGAGGACTCCACACCAGCTGCGCGGACCAGCCGGGGCGATCTCGTGACCTCCTACCCCGTCCGCGAGCTGGCCGCTCGTGGTTCCTGGCTGGCGGGGCAGACCTGCAGGTCGTCAGGGCCGGCTACTCGGCCGGAAGCAAACCCTGGCGTGGGGCGCGATCACGCGTCTGGTTAGTCGGAGAGGCGCCTGAGGGCCGGCGGGGGATGCGTAACAGATGCGGGCGGCGGCACAGGCAGGATGCAGCTTCGGGCGCAGTGGAGGAGGCGGCATGAACAGTGGGATCCCCTGGGACGAGATGCCGGGCTGCGACACCGGGCCTGGCGGCAGGCTGCTGTTTGTCGTCAGCGAACTGCGCGGCGCCCGGACCGCCCGACGCCGACATCGCACACCACTGGGCAGCGGCACCGGTGACGACACCGACACCGGGGAGAATGACAGCGAGTCCGGTCCTTCCAGCGGGTGATGCAGCCGAGGCGCTGTTCCGCGAGTCGCCGCTTCTGGCGCTGTCCTGGATTTCTGACCGCTGGTTGCGGTGAAGGTTCTGGCCAACCTGCTGATCCCGTTCCTACCGCCGAGCCTCGGACGCTGCTGCCGGTGCGCTCGCCGGTCCGGCGCCGCTTCTCATGCGCCCGGAGAAACGGTCACGACGCGGCGCTTGGCCGAGCCGGGCGCCAGGTGACGCCGCCGAACTCGCCGAACAGCCGGGCAGCGGCAAGCCGAAGGCCCAGCGCGTACGTCGGGTACGGAGCGATCGTCTGCGCCACACGAGCCGCAAGCACGTTGGTCCGCATCGCGAGGGCGACCTGGGCGGCGAGCTCGCCGCCCGAGGGAGTCACCGCGGTGAACCCGACGATCCGGTCCAGGACATGTGCCCGGGCCACTTTGCGGGGGCCGGCGATGAGCTTGATGTAGCCGTCGCTGTGGCCGGCTGTAGGTGGCCGGTCCATCTCGTCCAGCGTCACGACAGCCACGCGGGCCCGTTCTCCGTACGCCGCGAAAGCCTCCTGCTCGGTCAAGCCGACGCGGCCGATCTCGGGGTCGGTGAAAGTCACCCACGGGATGACACGGTCGTCGAACCTCGTCGCACCCCCGGCGATGCCGGGCAGCAGTCTGCTCGAGGCGAAGGCGTTCGAGGCGGCGAGCCTTCCCTGCTCGTCGCCGACGTGGGTGAACTGGAACTCGGTCGTGCAGTCCCCGGCGGCCCAGATGTGTGGCGATGTCGTGCGCAGGTACTCGTCGGTCACGATCTGCTTCTGCTTGCCGACCTCGACTCCCGCCCGGTCGAGGTCCATGCCGTCGGTCGCGGGCCTGCGGCCGACGGCGACCAGTAGGTGGGAGCCGGTGATGCTCTGACCGTCGAACAGGTGCAGCGTCGGTCCCTCCGTGACCTTCTGCACGGCGGCACCGGCACGGACCTGGACGCCGGAGCGCTCCAGCACGGTCGTCATGATGTCGGAGACCTCCGGCTCCTCCTTGATGAGGATCCGGGGCAGTGCCTCGACGACCGTGACCCGCGAGCCCAGCTGCGAGAACGCCTGGGCGAGCTCCACGCCGATCGCGCCGCCGCCCATGACCAGCAGGTACTCGGGGCGCTCGGTGAGGTCGAACAGCGTCTTGTTTTCCAGGTAGCCGACCTGGTCCAGACCCGGGATCGGCGGTACGGCGGCGTGTGCTCCGGTCGCGAGCACGAAACGGTCCGCGCTCAGCGCGCGGCCGTCGATGTCGATGCTGCGCGCGGAGGTGAAACGGGCCCATCCGTCGATCAGGTCGATGCCCTCGGCGGCCAGCTGGGCTGGGGACTCGTCCTGCTCGATCTCGGCGATCACGTCGTGGACGTGCGCCATGACCTTGCCGAAGTCGACATCGCCGACCGACTCGAGCCCCCACTGCTGCGCCCCGCGCGCGCCGGCTACCCGGTGCGCCACGTCCAGCAGGGTCTTGCTGGGGACACATCCGTAGTGGGTGCAGTCACCTCCCGGACGCGCCTTCTCCACCAGCGCCACCCGTCGCCCAGCCCTCCGAGCGGATCGTGCGGCGGCCAGTCCGGTCGCGCCCGCACCGATGACGACCAGGTCGTAGTGGCTCATGTCAGCTGCTCCCGGCGTGTGATGGCGCGAGTGCGCCGCGTCCCGTCAGCAGCATTCCCTCGGCGTTCCGAGCCGTCCGCTCTTCTGTCACCGAAGATGCAGTGCGGGAGGGTCGGCAGCCCCGACCGGATTGAGGGACTGCGTGCCGACGCTACGGTCGGCACCCGACGTACAGGAGAGACCATGACCCGAGTTCCCGTCCACACCGTCGACTCCGCCCCCGAGGCCAGCCGTGACACCCTGAAGTCTCTCGAGGCCCGCTTCGGCAAGGTCCTCAACATCCACGGTGCGATGGCGCACTCGCCGCTCGTGCTCGACGCGTACGCAGCGCTCCAGCACAGCATCGGTGAGCACGGCACCTTCGACGGAAGGACGCGGGAGGCGATCGCGCTCGCGGTGGCCGCTGTCGACCAGTGCTCGTACTGCCAGGCAGCGCACACCGCAGGAGGCAAGGCCGCGGGCCTGTCGGAGGCGGAGACGATCGACGCCCGCCGCGGCACCAGTGGCGACCCGAAGCTGCAGGCCCTGCTGACGGTAGTGCGTGAGCAGATGACCGACCTCGGCAACATCTCCGACACCAGCTGGCAGGCCGGCCTGGCGGCCGGCTGGACCGACGCCCAACTGGCCGAGAGCACCGTGCACGTGAGCCTCAACGTGCTGACGAACTACTTCAACCACACCGTGCAGACCGATCTGGACCTGCCGCCCGCACCGGCTCTCTGACCCCCGCCCACTCAGCCGGGCAGGTCCGGCCGCCGCTGGCGCAGTGGGTAGTGCCTGCGCTGCCGGACCTGCTCGGGCCAGGTCGGCTCGAGCTCGACACCGAGCCCTTCCGCGATGCGGTTGACGTAGTTGAAGTACGCCACGACCTGGTTCGCGTCGATGACCTCAGCCGCCGACAGTCCCGCGTCCTGCAGCCGTTCCACGTCTGACCGCTGCACGTCCCGCGGCGACACCGTCAGCGCCACGGCGTAGTCCAGCAGAGCTCGCAGTCGCGGCGCCAGCTGGTCGAACTGCCCGGAGACGACCGCCTCCGCGAGCGCCTGCTGGCCGGACTCCCGGGTCAGCGCGGCGCTGTGGTGGACCACTCAATAGTGGCAGTCGTTGACCGCCGACACCGCGACCGCCATGGCCTCCCGCTCGGCACGACTGAGGCCCGATTCGCCGAACATCACGGCCCGGTACAGCTGCAGGTGCCCGCGCAGCACGGCGCGGTTGGCGCTGTGCGACTGCAGGATGTGCGGCAGATCCGGTTGCTCGTCCCCGGTGCTCACCCACGTCATGCTGCGCGACAGTAGACCTCGTATCCCCCGCCCGCGCACGACTCCTGCCGTGACGTCGAAGCACCCCGGCACCGGCCGGTCTGCGGCGGGCCGCCGCTCGGAGGCTCGGCACGAGCGCCCGGTGCTCGTGGCTCCTCAGGTGCGGCGGCCGCCCCGCGGTATGGACACTGCCCGGTGTAGTGCTTCGCTGAATTGGCAACCGCGATGACCCTCTCCGAGGCGGCTGGCGGAGTGGCCCACGGGTAGGACGCGGGGGAGAGGGCAGGAGGAGCGCATGACTTCGACGGGGACGGCGGCCCCGCCAGCCGGGCCGGCTGGCGGTTGGACGCCGCCCCTGGCCGCGCTGCGACTCCTGGCCGACGGCCGCAGCACCGCGATGCTGTCGCCCGATGCCAGCGTGCAGTGGTGGTGCGCGCCGGAGTTCGACGACCCGCCGCTGTGCTGGCGGTTGCTCGACGCCCGCGGCGGCACCGCACGCTTCCCCGATCTGGACTACGTGGATGCGGACGCCGCACCCGCCGCAGCGACCGCCACCACCGTGCTGCGCGACGCCGCCGGCCTGATCGAGGTGCGCGACGGCCTCGTCGCGCACGGGGACGCGGTGGCCCTCGTGCGGCTGCTGCGCCGACAGCTCCACCCTGCCGGGACCCGAGGCACGGTGGAGCACGCCCTGCGCCTGGGCGGTTTCGACGTCCCCCTGGTGGAGTGGTCCCTGGAAGCAGGAGCCGCGACCGGGACGCTGAAGTCGCCGAGCCAGCGCAGGTCGCTCAGCGTGCACGGCGGCCGGCACGAGGTCCGTGCGGGCACGCTAATCAGCCGGCTGGACGTCAGCACGCAGGCATGGACGGCGCTGGTCGTCGCCGACGACACCAGCGCCGACGCCGATGCCGCTCGGCTGCTGGCGGAGCTGAGGGCGGCGGACGAGGCCGAGCGCGAGCAGCTGCAGGACGCGCGGCTCCCGCGCAGCCACCCGGAGCGCGCGCGCGATGCCCTGGCCGTCATTCGGGCGTGCACCTCGAAAGCAACCGGTGCCGTCGTCGCCGCACCCACCACGAGCCGGCCCGAGGCGCCGGGACACGACCGGCAGTTCGACTACCGGAACACCTGGCTGCGGGACGCCTCCCTGTCGACGGCGGTGGCGGCGCTGCTCGGCAAGGGAAACGACGCCCGCCGGTACCTGGCGTTCGTGCACGCCGCCTGGGGCGACGAGGACCTGCTGACGCAGCCCCTGCGCACCGTCCGCGGCGGCGCGGTGCCGGACGAGCGTGAGATCGCCGGCGTCGCCGGGTGGGCCGGATCCCGGCCGATCCGCGTCGGCAACGGCGCGAACGAGCAGCGGCAGTACGACTCGCTCGGGCTGTTCGCAGAAGCCGTCTCGGTGTACGTGCAGGTCGGGGGCCGGCTCGACGAGCAGACGTGGTCGCTCGTCCGCCGACTGGCCGACCAGATCACCGCAGACGACCCGGACCAGGTTCAGCAGAGCAACGGCATCTGGGAGATCCGGACGGCCCAGCCGCTGGTCGACGGGGACATTGGCCGCTGGCTGCTGCTCGACCGCGCCCTGTGGATCGCGCGCGGCTGGCGCCCCTGGACCCGCCGCAGCCACTGGAAGCGCGCCCGCGACACCATCCGCGACCGCATCCTGTCCTCGATCGACGGGGACGGCCTGCTGCCTCAGGCGTACGGCCAGAACCCCTCCCGGCCAGACGCGTCGGCGCTGATGGCCGTCGCCTTCGGCCTCCTGGGCCCCGAGGACCCGCGCGCCGGACGGCTCGTCGGAGCCCTGCTCACCCGGCTCGGCGCCGGCCCCTACCTGTACCGCTACCCCCCGGGGCAGGACGACGGATTCGCCGGCGTCGAGGGCGCGTTCCTGCCGATGTCGTTCCTCGCTGTCACCGCGTTGGCGCGGCTCGGCCGGGTCCAGGAGGCCGAGCAGCGCCTGGACCGGCGGCTGTGCACAGCGTTGCCCCGGCTGTTGAGCGAGGAGGTCGACCCGCAGACCGGCCAGCTGCTCGGGAACACCCCGCTGGTCTGGAGCCACGCCGAGCTCGCGCGCGCCGTGTACGTCCTGGACGCCGCGAAGCGCCGCGAGCGCTGGGGCGCCACAGGCTCCTGGGCCTGGCGCCTGCAGCGCTACCTGCGCCTGCGGCACGACATGCGCACCGGCCACCGCCCCGCCCCGGATCCGTCGTCCCGGACGGATCCCGCCTAGCAGGAGGAGCAGCAGATGAACACCCGACAGCGCCCCGCCGGCCCGCCGGCCGCCGCCGTGCGCCCTCGCAGCGGCGGCATCGGTCGCAGCACGACACCGGCGGCCGAGTCCGTCTCGGACGCCTTGCGTCGAGGCGACAGCCCGTACCTGGACGCCCGCCGGCGGACCGCCGCGCTGCAGCTGGGCACCGCCGCGACGCTGGGCGTCGTCGCGCTCTACCAGTTCGGCCTGGTGCGCTCGGTGCCCGAGCCGTCGCTGCCCGGCCTGGGTGCGGACCAGGTGGACGCCTCCGGCGAGGCGTACCTGATGCTGCACACCCCCGACGCCACGCTCGGCATCGTCAGCGCAGGTGTCTCACTGGTCCTGGCAGGCATGGGCGGCGCCGATCGGCACGAGAAGCAGCCGTGGATCCCGCTCCTGCTGCTCGCCAAGAGCCTGGCGGACGCCGCCGGCGGCACGAACCTGTTCGCCGAGCAGGTCACCAAGCACAAGAAGGTCTGCTCCTGGTGCACCGCCAGTGCGGCGCTGCTCCTCGCCACTGTGCCCGCTGCGTTGCCCGAGGCGAAGGCGGCCTGGCGCGCGTGGCGCAGCCGCTGAGGCCGCTCGCCCGACGTCGACCACCACTTCGAGGAGATCAGATGCTCGGCAGCAGCAAGCGCACAGGACCGCCCGGGGTGGCCGTCGTCACCGGCGGGACGGCGGGGATCGGGCGGGCGACGGCGCGCGAGCTCGCCGCACGGGGATGGGACGTGGCCGTGCTCGCGCGCGGGCAGGAGCGCCTCGACGACACCGTCCGCGAGGTGGAGGCGGCCGGCCGGCGGGCGCTCGGCATCCCGGTCGACGTCGCCGACAGCGCGGCGGTGGACGCTGCAGCCGAGCAGGTACTACACATCCACAGGCGGCTCGCGCACAGGTGCTGGCGAGGGTCAGTCGGTGGGGACGGTGAAGTCGAAGAACCGGGCGGGCTCGCCGAGCTCGAGCGCCGCCAGGATGGCCTTCTGGTCGGCGGTGGTCGCGGAGCGTTGGGCGACTTGGCCGTCGGCGGTGGCCAGGGTGACCAGGTGCATCCGGTCGAGTTCGTGTCTGACGTTGCGCCAGGTGTCGTCGGTGGCGTTCTCGACGACCCGGATGAGCAGCAGGGCGAGCCAGCACAGTTGGACGTGCGCCCGGATCCGGTCTTCGCGGTAGTGGAACACCGGCCGCAGGCCGAGGGCGCCCTTCATGTCGCGCCAGCCTCGTTCGACGTGCAGCAGGGTCTTGTAGGCCGCGGCCAGGTCGTCGGGGGTCAGCGTGCTGTCGGAGGTGCGGAGCAGCCACTTGCCGTCCAGGTGCGACTCGCGCTTGATCGCGGCCGCGTCGATGCGCAGCAGTCCGCTGTTGGTGCGGCGCAGGTAGCGGCGCAGCCCGGGCTTGGTCTTCAGCGACCCGACGAATTCAGCACGCCGCCGCTCGGTCCAGCTGTCGGAGCCGGCCATCAGCTGCTCGAGGTGCGCAACGAGCCGGCCGCGGACGGCCTCGTCCCGGTCGGCTTGTTCGGGGTTGTGGCAGACCACGAACCGCTGCGCCCGTGCTCCCTCATCACCGTCGCCCGTGCCACCGGGGGCGACGGCGACTTCATTGACGCGCAGGTTCGCGGCCACGGTGCGATACCGACCTGGCCGGGCCAGCGCGGCGGCGGCCTCGCTGTTGGTGTTGCGGAGCTTCTCGGCGTGGATGTAGTGCCCGCCGCCGCGGGTCAGGTAGGCCCGGTTCGCGGCCGAGGCGAATCCTCGGTCGGCGACCCAGACCATCCGGTGCAGGTTCCAGCCGGCCAGGTCGTCCTTCACGGTCCGGATGATCGAGGTGTCGTTGGTGTTGCCCGGGAACGTCCAGCACCGCACCGGGACGCCGTCGGCGGTGACGGCCATCGCGATCACGACCTGCGGCAGGTCGGTGCGGTGGTCCTTGGAGTGCCCGAACGCCCGGGCCCCGTTCTCCACCGGCCGGGTGATGCCGTCGTCGTCGACGTTGTCTTGCAGGTCGGCCAGCTCGTCGGCGCCGTCGACCTCCCAGTAGGTGCTGGTGGTGTCGACGAAGATGATGTCCAGGTCGAGGTTGAGCAGGTGCGCGACCGAGCTGAAGACCTCCCCGGCGATCTCATCCAACGCGTCGAGCAGGAAGTCCATCGCCGCATACGCGGCGTCCTCGCTGAAGCCGGTGCAGCCCTCGATCGCGACCCGCTCGGCGACCCACTTGGTGCCGGCCAGCTTGCTGCCCGGCTCCAGGGCGCGCTGGGCGACCAGCGCGATCACCACCCGCTCAACCGCCTCCCCATCGAGCCGCCGGCCGGCCGCGACCCGACGGATCGCCGTGCCGATCCCGAGCCGCTCCCAGACCCGGTCCAACGTCCACGCCCCACCCAGGTGACGGGAGTCCAGCACCTCCACCTCAGCCCCCGCGGCGGCGCTCATCGCCTGCTCGGGGGTGATGAACCGCGAGATCGACGACACCAGCCTGGCGAGGGCCTGCCGGTCAACCTGCTCCGCCCGCCCGAAGTTGTGGATCACCGTCGCGACCGGGTTCCCGGTCTCCGGGTGCCGCTCGTTGTGCGCCAACTGCATGTAGGCGACCACCGAACCGTCCCGGTTCCTCCGCCGCGTCTCCCGCAGATACATGCCCACCACTCAAGCGGGCAAGGCCCGCTCTGTCTCGCGACACGCCGCAAGTCGTGTGCCTACACAGAATCGCGTTCCGGAGACCCCACTATGCTTGTGACCTGCCACGATGCAGATGATCAACCCCGTATGTGCCCATCATCTTCGGAAGTCCGGTCTAAAGTGGATGATTCAGGACACGGTGCGCGCTGATCGGTACGGTAATCTTCGGCCGGCAGCTGTTGTTGCGCTGGCTCCCGCCGACCGTCGCGTGGGTGACTCTTTACCGCTGCCGGTACTCCTGGACGCTCCGCAGGGCACGGCGAGCCCCCACTACGCAGGCTAGCTGTCACTCGCCCAGACCTGCTTCCTGGTGGCCGCTATGACACCCGTGCCGCTTCCCGCAGCTCTGCACAGCAGCGACATACCGCGTCGGCGTGTCGCGACACCCACAGGCACAGCGCCGCCAGCGGGAGCTCGACGAGGAACGCGTCGGCGAACGCGGCTTGAACGTCAAAGCCGCGTGGAGCGGTCATCACGTCGAACCAGGCGTCCACCGTGAGCAGCACGCCGGCAAGCAGGGCAAACTCGTGCAGCAGCAGCCGAGAGCCCCGCATCGCGGTGATGCCCACTCCGATCAGCGCGACGAGCTCGGCCACGTCATAGCCGACCCAGGCGTCACGGTAGTGCGCGGAGCGCTGGTAGGCGGGCAAATGCATTACTAGCCAAATGAGTTAGGGCACCATGGCCGTACTCAGCGTGAGGAACAGGAGCGGAACCCAGCGGGAGGCCACCCTGGTGCCCGCAGGACTATGCCAGCCTGGTCCTGCGGGCCGCCATCATGCCGTCCCTTCCATTCGCCGGCAGTGGCGGTCAGGAAATCTGCTCAGCCCCTCACCCCTTTTCAGCCGTAGCGCGCATCTCCGGGCCGTCTGTCGGTGCTGTGCAGCGGCCGGGCAAGCGACACGACCATACTGACTGGCACGAAAGGAACCGCGAATATCAGGCCGACAAGCTCCCAAGTCGCCGCACGGGCCCGGCCGTCCATGATGGTGCTTCCATGGTTCGCGGCAGCGGGCATACCGACTATGAGCGCATCCGGAGGCGCGGACGAGGGGCAGGTCGCGTCCCGCGTGCAGAGGTGTCGGCAGTTGGTCTCACCGGCGCAGCGGGCGTGTGACTAACCAGGCCACGACCGCGAATGCGTCGAAGATGTAGCCCACGCCGACCTGACCCTGCCGGGTAACCAGTTCGCTGGCGGTGATCAGCCCCGCCAACGGTAGCAACGACACTGCCCACCAAACGCGACGCCGAAAACACCTGCCCTGCCGCACGCCAGAACCCCCGCCGACGCGGGTTCGTCAGCGTCTGCGAGCCCACCCGCACCGTCGGCACGGTTTCTGAACCGCGGTTGACGCTCCGCACGAACTGACTAGCCTGCTCATCCGCCCAGATGTTGTGCCAACTGGTCGGCGCGCCCTGTCGGGATAAGTCGCGCCACAGAGCGGAACAGTATCGGCAGCCAGGGCGCCAAAACACCTCCGCAACCACTGAATCCTCGGCCGGCGGTGTGCTCATGCCAAAGAAGCTCGTCAGTTGGCCCGTTCCTTCCCGGACCCGGGACTTGGGCAACTGGGTGGACCAGGACACGGCCGCGCAGGGCGAGGGCGGCGGTCCCCTGACAGGCCGAGGACGCGGCCGAGCTGAAGCGGCTGCGTGCTGAGAACGCTGAGTCTGCATGGAGTGCGATGCCTTACGCGATCAGTGGTCTCGTGTACCCCTTGCTGTTGCATGCCCCGTACGTCCAGCTGTACAGCCGACAGGTCGTCAAGCAGGCCGACATCGTCCTGGCGATGCACTGGTGCGGGGAGGCGTTCACCGCAGAGCAGAAGGCTCGCAACGTGGACTACTACGAGCAGCGGACGGTGCGGGACTCGAGCCTGTCAGCCTGCACGCAGGCGGTCATGTGCGCCGAGGTCGGTCACCTCGACCTGGCGCACCGGTACGCACGTGAGGCTGCGCTGGTCGACCTGCGGGATCTGCATCACAACAGCGGCGACGGGGTGCACATCGCCTCCCTGGCCGGCGCCTGGAGCGCGCTGGTGGCCGGCTTCGGCGGCCTTCGCGTCCAGGACGGTCAGCTGCGGATCCACCCGGCGCTACCAGCCGGCATCAGCCGGCTCTCGTTCCGGCTGCGCTGGCACGGGCAGCGCCTGTGCGTGAGCGTCGATCATGACGAACTGGTTCTGCAAGCACCCGACGGAGCGGTGCACCTGACGGTGGACACCGACTTGGTCGCGGTGACGCCCGGCGAGTCGCTGCGACGCCCGTTGCGCAAGCGCCTACCGCTGCTGCCGGCTCCGCAGCAGCCGCCGGGCCGCGAGCCGCCGCCCGTCGAGACAAAACTGCTATCCGACCCCGCCACCGCGTGAGGGATGCTGCATTGCCGCCGGGTGGATACGACCCGCACGCCGAAGGCCGCCAGGAGGCAGCGATGTCAACCTTCCCCACCGTGAGTGAGATCTGGCTTCGACTCCTGGAAGCCGACCGAGGACTGTGAGCACCTCCTGCCGCCGAAGTGGCTCGGCGCTCGCGTTGCTGTCGCTGGGCGCGGCCTTCGCCGCTGGAACCGTAGCCGTGCACCGCGAGATCGACCTGGCGGACGGGGAGGTGATGCTTGCCGCTGAGCCGGACCAGGTGCTCGACGGGTTGCGGGATACCTGGTCGCAAGGACCCGACGTCGTCGCCCGCAGCGCCAACGGTGTCGTCCGGCGGTTCCGGGGATCGGCGGGCCGCTTCCGATACGAGAGCATCGAGCGCGTCGAGTTCGAGGCCGGAGCTGTCACCTTCGAGCACCTGCGTGGGCCGTTCCGCTCCTGCCGCGAGCGGATAGAGGTGACGCCCTCAGGCGATGTCAGCCGGCTGACGCACAGCGGTGCCTTCGCCGTGCGCGGTGGCCTCGCCGGCTGGGTGCTCGGGCGCACGATGGTGAAGCAGTCCTTCGAGCGGCATGCGCGCGAGCATCTGGGCAGATGGTCACCAACGTGCGGCGCGCTGAGGGACAGTCTCGCTGAGCCCAAGGGTTTTGTACCCCAGGCGCCGGTGTGTCAACGGACACGGACAGTGCCGTGGGAGGGTCAGGTCACAGGGCTGGTGCGGGCGGCAGGTCGAGCTCGGTCTGCACCACGTGGTTGAAGTAGTTGGTGAACAGGTTGAGCGCCACGACGGCTATGCAGCGCAGGTCACCGCCTACAGCGAGGATGACTCCCCCACCATCCCCGACGCGCCGTCCCCGACGCGCCTTTCACCCCGTGGACCTGCGCGCTGCAGGACCGTGGCTCGCGCTCGTCTCGGCTGGCGGCGTCTCCGGGTGGACGACGACCCGATGGGCACGAACGGACCGACCCAGCAGGAGTCGCTTCCCCTGATCAAGGACTTCCTGCGCAGCGCCCCGACGCTGTCGGTCATCCCGCGGGACACCATGGACGACCAGCTCACCGCCAGGCACCCGGGCTATGACGCCCGCACGGCGCAGCGCGACCCGAACACGGTGTTCCCGCTGTCCGTGCTGCGCGGGCCGGAGGCAGAAGGGCGGGTGCGCCTGACGGACGCGCACTACACTTCACCGGCGCCGCCTCGCAGGCGCAGCTCCGTGAGCAAAGTCGCGCCGGAGTGGGCGTAGCGGTTCCAGGCCGAAGGCGTGGACGCGTGCCTGCTGGTAGCCACTTGACCGGCGCGTCCCGGGTCGGTCGGACTCGTCAGCGGGGCGCTTGAGGCGGCAGGGATCTACCGTCTCGGAGTTCATCAGAGCCTTCGCGCACGTCGCCCGACGGCTTCAGGTGCCCCATGTGCTCTTCACCCGCACCTCATGGGACGCACGATCAGTCCCGTTGGGACAGGGTCCGGCAGCGTAAGGCGGTCCTTGCCGCGCTCGAATTGCTCTCGTGCACCCGGCCCGGCAAGCCGGCGTGACCTGTCACTCCCTGACCGGCGGAGCGGGTGACGTCGGCGTCACCTTCCGCAGGCGCCAAGGCCGCGCCCGTCGTCGTGCTGAGAACGCATCCCCCGAAGCTGGAACGCGGCGACATGGAGATAGGCGCGCCGAGGGGCGCCCGTCGCCTACGCTGCATGACGAAGCAGAGGACAGGAGGCCCGTGTCAAGCAATGCCACACGCAACCCGGTCGAGCTGCTGCCGCCGGACGAGCCAGCGCGGGCCGTCCTCGCCAAGTTCTTCAAGGCCCTGGCCGACCCGTCCCGGCTGCGACTACTTCAGTTCCTACTCACCGAAGAACACACCGTCAGCGAGTGCGTGCAACACGTCGGTCTCGCCCAGGGCCGAGTGAGTGCCCACCTGGCCTGCCTCGCGGACTGCGGCTACGTCTCCGTCCGCCGCGAAAGCCGCTTCGCCTACTACCGCGTCACCGACCCGCGCGTGGCGGATCTCGTCATGCTCGGACGAGCGCTGAGCGCCGACAACGCCAATGCATTAGCCGCCTGCATGCGGATCGGGTCCTAGCCGCCTGAGCCGCGACCGTTAGGAGCTGGTGGCTGACGGCGTCCGCCGTTGGACGTAGAAGCCAACATCGAGATCAGGCATGGCTTGCAGGAGGGAGGATCTGGTAGATGGTCGTGCGGGGTCTAGCTCTGCAGATGGCTAAGAAGGGCACCATCGATGTCATGCATGTCGCCGCCTCCGAGCCGAGGACGTGGGCTGATGACGAGGTGTCCACCGGCCGCCAGAACGCGTGGCCCACGCCTGGTGTGCGCGGTTGTTGAGGTGGAGCCAGTCAGCGCGAAGTGGGTTGCCCATTGCCATCCATCCCGGGTGACGAAGCGCGGCGTCGGGGCGACTGTGGTCAAGCCGGCGTTTCGGACCTGCTCGGTGGGTAAGCGTGCGGATCAGTTTGCCTCGCGTTCCCAACCTCCGCGGGCGTGCCGAGATGCCCGGCCGGGCTCCCGACACGATGCCCACAGATGCCGGCTCGGGAAGCGCGCGGTATCGGCCGTGAAGGACTGACAGCTCAGCGGTGCACAACGGCGTCGGGCTGACCCGGCAATCCGGGGACGCGGCGTGGCAGATCGCTGCGTCAGCACCTCGAGTCCGCAGCCGACCGCGGTCTCGAGGGCGAGGCGCCCGCGTTCTGGGAGGCGCCGTGCGGTGACCCGGGCATCATGGCCGACGCCGTGGATGTTCGAGGAGTTGAGCCGGGTCTGCCACGGCAGCCCCATCCAGTGCAGCCCGCGCACCGGTGACGCACCGGCGTCGTGCAGCGGAGCCCCGCTGCCATCGACTGCTCCCGGGACGTCGATCCAGTCCGTGTCCGGTCGGAAGCCTGTGCACCAAAGCACCGAGCTGACCGACAGCACCGTGCCGTCCTCCAGCTCCACCTCGCGGTCGCGGCCGGCAACCACGCGATGCGGGTGTAGACGCACCTGCCCGACGGCGACAAGCCGGCGCAGCTGCGTACCGACGATCGCGTCTCCGCGCCGGCGGACGTACCGGGACGCCCACGCGTCCGCCGGCGCCTGGAGCACACCGGTGAACAGCGTCCACCAGTACATGCTGATGCCAGCGATGTCTTCGGGGAGGAACCACAGCGGGCCGGGGCTGGCCATCGTGACGGAATGCGTCGCCTGCAGTTCGAGGGCGAGCTGCGCGGCGCTGTTGCCGCCACCGACGACGAGGACCTTGCCCGGCGGCAGATCCTCTGGTCGGCGGTACTGCAGGGAGTGCAACTGCCGGACGTCGCTGCTCAGCCCGCGGCCCGCGTCGGGCACGAACGGCCTGCGGAACGGTCCGGTGGCCAGCACGACCTGCCGAGCACGAATGACCCCGTTGGCCGTGTGCGCCACAAGGCCAAACTCGTCCTGCGACAGCCGCTGCACCCGGCGACCGGTTTCGACGGGCACAGAAAAGTGCCGCACGTAGTCCTGCAGGTACTGCGCCATCTCCACCCGGCTCGGGCTGCGCGTCGGGCCGGCGGGAAAACGCAGGCCCGGCAGCGCGCTGAACCGCCGCGGCGTGAACAGCTGCAGGCTGTCCCACCGCTGCAGCCAGTTCTGTCCGATCAGCAGCTCGTCGACGACCAGCACCTGCAGATCGCCGAGTCGGCGCAGCCAGTACGCCACGCCGAGCCCAGCCTGTCCGGCGCCGATGATGAGGACGTCGACAACCCGTCCAGGCCCGGCGGTGCGTTCCGCCGAGGCGACAGGGAACTCAGTGCCCACGGTGCACAGCCGATCCGGGAGGTGTAGCCCCGAGGTCGGCGTACGGCCAGCAGCGCTCCTGTCGATGACGTCAGGAACGGCACCAGAAAGTTCACCGCGACCTTCACCGCGACGCGCTCATCGCCTCTACCGGCGAGCAACGCGTCCCCCTGGATCACAGCGCTGAGCAGCGTCCCGACGACGAGCGCGAGGGGTGTGCAGGTGGGCAGCGTCGCCCCGCGCAATAGCTGCTACACAGCCTCCCTTGGCTGAGACCACGGACGCACCCGGGAAAGGGGCACGGTCACTCCTCCAACTGTCCGGATCCGGATAGCCGCTTCCACGATGGCAGCGCCGCCCCGTCAGCGGCTGATCTTGGCCGCCTGCGATGCCATCTCGGCGTTCGTGATGCCAGGCGTGTGTGGAGGCGGTCAGTACGGGCGCTGGGCGTGCTCCGGCGCGCTTCCGTGGCCGCCGCGGACTTCAGGGCGGTCCGGTGGCTCGGCCGGGATCCCGGTGTCGAAACCGACCCGCGGCTTCGTCGGGGTGTCCTCGAGCATCGTGAGGCGGCGCTCGGCGTCCAGTGCGGCGGCGCACCCGGTGCCGGCCGCGGTGACGGCCTGCCGGTAAGTGTGGTCGACCAGGTCGCCGGCCGCGAAGACACCGGGCACGTCGGTCGCCGTCGAATGCAGCCGCTGGACGACAACGTAGCCCTCATCGTCCAGCTCCACCTGGCCCTTGACCAACTCGGAGCGCGGGTCATGACCGATGGCGACGAACAGGCCAGTGGCCGCCAGCAGTCGCTCCTCGCCGCTGCGGCGGTTGCGCAGCCGGACGCCCTCAAGCCGGTCGGTCCCGACGGCCTCCACCACCTCACTGTCCCACTCGAAGCGGATCTTGTCGTTGCTGAAGGCACGCTCCTGCATGATCTTGCTGGCGCGCAGGCTGCCCCGCCGGTGGACCATCGTGACCGAGCGCGCGAACCGGGTCAGGAAGGTTGCCTCCTCGACAGCGGAGTCGCCGCCGCCGACGACCACGATGTCCTGGTCGCGGAAGAAGAAGCCGTCACACGTCTCGCACCGGGACACGCCGCGGCCGGACAGCTCGGACTCGCCGGGCACGTCCAGGTTGCGGTAGACCGAGCCCATGGCCAGCACGACCGTCTTGGCGTAGTAGGTGGTCTCGCCGACCTTGACGACCTTCGGGTCGACCGCCAGGTCCATCTCGGTCACGTCGTCGGTGACCGGCTCGGCCCCGAAGCGCTGCGCCTGCCGGCGCAGGTCGTCCATGAGCTGCGGACCCATCACGCCATCCGGGAAGCCGGGTAGTTCTCGACGTCGGTGGTGTTCATGAGCGCGCCGCCCGCCGTCACCGAACCCTCGAAGACGACGGGCTCGAGCGCCGCCCGCGCCAGGTAAATCGCGGCGGTATAGCCGGCCGGGCCAGACCCCACCACGATCGCGTTGCGAACCTCGGGGATGCCCGAGTCGCTCATGCCGATGCCTTCAGACGCGTCAACACGTCCTTGACGCTCGGGTTGGTCGCAGCCGACCCGTCGGGGAACACCACGGTCGGCACGGTCTGGTTACCGCGGTTGACCTGCCGGACGTACTCGGCAGCGGCCGGGTCGCGCTCGATGTCGATCGAGGTGTAGTCGACGTTCTCGCGGTCAAGCTGCTTCATCAACCGGTGGCAGTAGCCGCACCACGGGGTGTGCTGTAGATGGTGAGCGTCGAGTTCATGGTGGCTCCTTCATGTCTGCTGCTGGCGCTTGATCGCAACGCCTCCGCTAGGACGGGTGTGCCCCGATGGCATCAACCGGGCCTGCTTGATCGCAGCGCCTCCGCTAGGACGGGTGTGCCCCGATGGCATCAACGGTGACCAAGGCCGTCGCCTGACGAGCGCACATTCGGCGTCGCCGAGCCTGCGCGAGCGCGCGCACATACTTGCCCGGATAGTCCCTTCGAGGCCCCCACGTGCGAGGGCTCCGGGGGACCTGCCGACCGCACGCCGTCGGAACCCAGCATGACGAGCGTCGGGATGCCGCGGATCTGCAGGAGCGCTCAGCCGTTCTCGGTGCGATTTGTGTTGCAGGTGCCGACATGGACCACGCCGTGTGCGCGTTGTCGCGCCGTGTGCAACACCAGCGCGAAGGCGCGGCGAAGAGCCGAGCCAGGCGCCCTCGAAGTCGACGATAGGGCAGCCGCCCGCGGTGCGTTCCAGGGAATGTCGTCCGTGATCGTCACGACCGGCGACGGCGCTCTCGACGTGGAGCGGTCAGGACCGGATCCTGCGCCTCAGGAGCGCTACCGCGCCGACGTCGCGTGAAGCATCGGCACGTGCAGGAGAAAGGAGTGTGCTCGCTGTGCGTTCTCGCGCCAGTCGGGATCGTCACCGGCGCTGCCGGATCGCTGCGCTGAACGTTCGTACGGCAGGGGATCTCGGCCCATAACGTGGCGCAGGCCGTCGTCGTCGAGCAGGGCGGTGACGCCGTACGAAGTCGCCACGAGTTCACGGCGCCGTAGGTCGGCGATGACCCGGGTGACGGATTGGCGACGAGCGCCGAGCAGGTGGGCCATCGTCGTGTGGCTCAGCCGGACGACGAGCTCGCCGGCGTGGTCGGTCTCAGCCAGGTCCAGGAGCAGGTAGGCGACCTGCGAGATCAGCGGCTTGGAGGTGAGGACGACGAGCCGGCGGCGGTCGTCATCGAGCCGTCGGGCGATCGATGTCATCCAGCGCAGGGACAACGACGGGGACGAGGCGAGCAACTCGGCCCATCGCTGACGTGACACGGCGATCATCTCAGTGTTCCGACTGGCGACGGCGTCGAAGGGCATCGGGTTGCCGAGCAGCATCGGGATGTCCTGGATGACCCCACCAGCGCGGACGACCGCCATGGCGACCCGGCCGGCGTCGTGCCGCGCCATCAGCTCGAGCTCACCGTCGCCGACGGCCATGACGTGGGTGGCCGGTGAGCCTGCGGCCGCGACAACCGTGCCGGCCTCGACGTAGCGGACCGTGCCGGATCGGCGTAGTGCGGCGAGCTCGCCTGGGCGCAGCAGGCCTAGATTGTGCTGGGCCGACGAGTGGCTGATCCACCGGCCGGTCGTCGTCGCGGCGGCGGCGGCGGGAAGCGTCACATGCTCATGATGCCCGACGATGACGGCAACCTCAGTGACGGAGTCAACTGCGTGCGGCGACCTCTGCTGCGAGGTCCTCGATCGCGGTGGCGACGACGTCGGGGTGGTCCTCCGGCGTGAAGTGCCTGCCGCCCTCGATGCGCTGAACTGTGGTGCCGAGGTCGCGCGCGAAGCGCTCGCCGTACTCCAGCTTCTGGAACGGGTCGG
>JAABUL010003988.1_pt1 | contig 20687 bp, 40 predicted proteins | sample 5559151 | NCBI WGS metagenome assembly JAABUL01 (sample SAMN10711876, study PRJNA513368) | rock metagenome | isolation source: Antarctica rocks | place: Antarctica: Victoria Land, Pudding Butte sud | reverse complement strand
CGGCGGCGCGGCGGTAGGTGTCCAACAGCCAAATAGTAGACCGAACGACTTTTGAGTGTTTTCAAGCTAGCCTTCCATTGCACATGGCTTGCATGGTGCTGGGAAGCTCATTGCCCGACAGAAACAGCAAAAAGGAGACAGTAACCGACTACATTTCGGTCGTAACCGCGGTTGGTCAACCGCCAACTGCCAACCGCACCCCTAGTGCGGTTACTGCCAACCCTGATGGGGCTTCAAGGCTGTGTTGCGATGCTGGTGATGCGTCAGCCACACGGGCTGCTTTGTAAGAATGCCAATAGTTTACAATGTGCACTGGCGCAGGTGGAGACGCGGCCGTGGAAGGTGGAGCTGCCGTCGCGCAACATAGAGATAGAGCTGACGACGGTGTCCAGCAATCACCACGTGGAGATCAACCCCAGCGACGCCGGCAACAACGACCGCTACGTCGTCCAGGAGATCATCAAGGTGCGCGCATAGCGCCGTCTTTCCTACATGCAGGGCTTCGACAAAATGCATCGTCTGAGCGGCCAGCAGCCTTGGTCCACAGCAGACACCGCCCCCAATGGTTGTCCTTGCAGTGTTCATCAGCATGATGCTCACTACATGCACAGATGTTGGCTTCCAGTTCGGGTTTGAGCGTACACAGCACAAGATAGTACCTCGAACCCTTCGCCGCGCTCCCGCAGGAGATGGCGCGCAGCCGGCCGATCGACTCGAAGGGCAAGAAGGGCTTCAAGGTGCCGGCCTGTTGCCTGATTGTGTCTTGCAGCTGTGAGTTTGCAGCTTTCGTGTTGTTACCGCCTGCCGCTTCCGCTGGAGCCCCTCCACAGCCCGGCAAGCCTACATGGTCATGCTATGAATAAGAAGACCTTTTATCCTTTCTCTTCAGGTGCTGGTGCTGAGCGAGGTGGACCGCCTGTCCAAGGAGGCGCAGCACAGCCTGCGGCGCACCATGGAAAAGTACTCCGCCGCCTGCCGCCTGGTGCTGTGCTGCAACAACGCCTCCCGGGTGCGCTGTAACCCTGTCCTCTCCGCGCCGTCGATCGCATCCCCGCTCTGCTGGCCACATCCCCGGCAGTCAGGCTGACGCACCTAGTGCTTCAACCTGTTTATGCTGATGCATGTGGGTCATGCCAGCCGGCAGCATCGCCAATGGACCCTCAGCATCACGGCTCACCTCGATCAGTCCTCCTGGCGGTCGAGCAGGTAATCGAGCCAGTGCGCAGCCGCTGCCTGTGCGTGCGCGTCCGGGCGCCGGAGGTGGGCGAGGTGCGGGACGTGCTCGCGGCCGTTGCCAAGAAGGAGTCGCTGACGCTGCCGGACGCGCTCGCCGACAGGCTGGCCGCCGCCTCCAACCGCGACCTGCGCCGCGCGCTGCTGTCCATGGAGGTGAGTCGCTCTGGCCGGCCTTGCCTGGACGTGGTGCAGGTCGGTGCTCATGCGGCCGGCGCTCATGCGGCAACAGCGCAGGAGAAGTCCAGACTGCTCGCAGCGCACCGCATCAGCCGCCTATGAAGTGTCTGCTCGGTGCTGCCGACGACACCTGTTTACTAAATTGCTGTGCTGCAGACGGATGTTTGTCACTTGTTGATGGACACCCGCTGGAAAGGTGATGCGGTGGGGGATGGCGCAGGTGTGCCGCGCACAGCAGTACCCCTTCACAGACGACCAGGCGGTGGCGCTCGCAGACTGGGAGCTGTACATCCAGGTGCGTCTTGGACCCATTTCTCTGCAGCGCTCCTATGTCCAGCAATGCACCACCTCAGAGAGCGGCAGCAGTGTGAGGGCACAGCGGGGATCCTCCACCATGCCCACATTGCGACGCGCTGGACTGCTGTGTCTCACAACTGTTGCAGAGCAATTGCCATTGCAATCCGGCCTTTTGTGTCCACAAGGTCCCTGTACAACGCAACCACAACTGCAAACAATGATGTAAGCGCAGGAGATCGTGAACGACGTGATGCGGGAGCAGACACCAAAGCAGCTGTATGTGGTGCGAGGCAAGCTGTACGAGCTGCTGGTCAACTGCATCCCGCCCGACGTCATCTTCCGCCGCCTCACGACCGAGCTGCTGCGCAAGCTGGACGACGAACTGCGCCACTCAGTGCGAAAGTCCTGATGGCTGAGCATATTGTACTGGCAGCCATATTCTTGTCACTCCGTAATCTTGGTGTCTTGCCGCGTTGCTGCACTGTGCTGCTGGATCTCTTCGTTCCACAGGGTGGACAGGTGGCTGCCGTCACGTCTGCGCATGTGTAAGAAAGGCCATCCTGGCGCTGGCAGAACTGCATTCTCATGTCTGAGCTAAGCCAGAATTCTATCGACCTGCGACAGGTGGCGGAGTTGGCGGCGAAGTTTGAGCAGCGGCTGCAGCAGGGCTCCAAGCCGATATTCCACCTGGAGGTCGGTTTCAGTGCTCCTTTTCTGTGGTTTCGGTCCAGGCTGTGTGCAAGTTCCCGACAGGGCTGCCAGTTCGCAAAAGGTTGTGGCGCACACCATTGCGTGATGGCGCCTATGCCTGACGAGCACGGCCATTGATGCTGCTGTGGGCATGTACCGCAGGCGTTCCTGGCCAAGTTCATGTCCGACTACAAGAGCTGGACGGCAAGTTGCTCTATTCCAATCGTTGTGCTATTCACAATGCTGCAGGCTCATGGTGCAGTTCGATGCAGGCTTGTTGAATTCTCGACACAACATTCCCGCATGAAGCTGCAAACGTGCAGTTTCTGTTCACTGAAAGACGACTTTTCAACGTGCACAGATGGCAATGCTGGGATGATGAACACGAATGCGCGAACGACCTATACTGATTGCCAGTGGTGTGGGCAGTGACAGCTGAATTTGCCAGAGCGTATATGCGCGGTGCTGGTTCATGACGTGAAGCGAAGTAAGCAAGCGGTATTTATTGCTGTGAATACCGCAGTTATTGCTATAAGTTCTTAGATGTGAGCTGTACCTACGACCTCTACAAGCGAGTCTACACGCAACATACATGCGAAGCGCCGTCAGCAGTATGCTGGCAAGCGTACGTGCAGCTCTGAACTTTATCTTGAACGCAACGCGTAGAATGAAACGTGAAACGTAAAATATCTTACCTGAGATGTCTTTTCTCTGGGCAGTCCTGAGATTATAGCAAGGAACGACTTCATAAAAGGTTTTCAGTGCTCAGTGCTCATTCACCAAGTGTCGCACTGCCGTTGCGTGATGGTCTGGCATGATGCTTCCGTGTCGTTACCCCCCCACGCGGCGTGCGGCATCTCAGAGCAGCACGTACTGCAGCACCCGATAGAGCACGCTGTGCTGCCTCAGGTTCTCTGCGAATTCCCGGTTCTTCTTGGCCTTCAGGTCGATGTGCGGCCTGCGTTGTTCAAAGCAGAGTTCGAGTCGGCCAATGGTCAGCCACTGCACGACATGCACATTCTCCATCCCGCAAGCGGGTTTCAGGTGGCAGGACGCACGAGCGCAAGCGCACCCCAGAGCTGGGACGATCTTCAGGAACAGCCGCGGTGACGTCATGGACCTGCACAGAGAAACAGCCGAAAGTCGCCTGTCTGGCAACGGAACAGGGAACGTGGAACATAGGTCCAGGTGATACAAACACAGCACACTGGACTATCGTATGGGATGGGCACAGACACAATCGTTGATGTTGCAGGAGCGCACTTGGAGACTGCGGTGAAGCGCTTCCAACTCTCCGAGGTGCTGAGCGGCAGCACCGGCGCCCAGGCGGCGACTGTCGCAGAGATGCAGGTGTGCACGAACATCTCCCAGATGATGAGGCACCACGCCAACAGCGACACCACCGACTGGAAGCCCGTCACCGCCTCTACGCACCAGCACATGCTTCGCGGTTAATGACACACAAACAGCTGGCTGTGTGACGGGCTTGTGGCCCCGCCCAGAGACGCATCTCAGGGGTCGTTGGCGTGCACTGTTTGGTGTGCAGCGACACCCGATGTGCTGTGCAACATTCCCTTGAGGATCTTGGATAGCAAGCTGTTTTGCGCAGTGCATGAAACCTGCGGCATGCGAATCCGAATGCTTGCCCAGAGGAAGGCGCACCTGTGACCAGCTCCTCCGCAGCGGCGTCGCAGCCGACGGCGGCCTGCGCGCCATCCCGCAGCACAGACGCGCCCTCCGACATCTGCAGCGCAGGAAAGGTGGGTTTCAGGCTCACTCACGCCTTTGCGCATCTTGCCTGGGTGATTTCTAATCATGTGCAAGCGGAGAGGCAGGCAAGACAACGAAAGGTCATAGACAAGCTGCGCAAGCAGCTGGCAATGCGCCCTGCTCGCAAGGAACCCAACCTTCCGGCCATGACGCTTTGACCGACACACACCCTGTTTACGTATGCCACAAATGCGCCTACACTCTCCATTGCGTCAGCAGCTGCCTCGCACCTGCACCCGGATGCTGGCCAGCGTGTTATTGAGGCGCTGCCGCCAGGCGGGCTGCTGCTCCCCAGCGGCGCTGTCCGCGGTGTCTGTAGTGTCCGCGTCCGACACGCCGTAGGGCACCTTGCCGTTCTTCAGCAGCCACGCGAGCGCGTCCCGGTAGCCCTGCAGCCAGCATGCCCACAATAACGCCAGCTCATCACTCGAGGGTTCTTGGTGGGTTCTGGCTTGGCTGGCACCTAGAATGCCGCAAGAGAAGCAGGAATGAAGTAGCATGTTCGCACACACAAGCTGTGGTCAATGCTACTGCGCGGCGGAGAAATTCGTAGGCAGAGCAACCCACTGCGCCAATGACTACACACCTCCAAACTCAAAACAATTGATTCGTCCAACCCATAGACCAAAGGCGCACCAGTTCGTACAACTCGCCCAGCTTCTCCGGCTCAGGCGGGTACGCGGCCCAGGTGGGCGGCACGTAACGCGACGGCACGATGTCCGCCCGCGAGCTGTAGAAGGGGCACACACTGCACAGCAGGACAGCATTCAGCAGGTCAGGGCGGGCTGCAGGTCACGCTGAATGCGGGTTTGTTTAAAGAGTTTGTTGAAGGAGGTTTGTTGAACAGCCACACATAGGAAAGAGCTCATGGCAAAGCTTCTCCCATGCAGCGCAGAGGCTGAGGATGTTTGCGCCCTCCAATCGTTGTCGTGTGTCTTTCTGTGTGCCTATCAAAGCCGCCGCACCTGATGGCGTCCTCCAGGTGCAGCGTGAAGAAGCTGCGCCCCAACAGGATGCTGCTCACCAGCTGGCTGTCCGTGTACACACCATCGATGCTGCGGAAGAAAAGACCGTTCTCGTGAGAGGCAGTGGATGGACCGTTTAATGCAATGCATGGAACACTGTCAAACCGATGCTGCATGTGGTCCCCGACTGGGCTGTGAGTATTATCAAACTCAGGTGGGCGATGTGACTTACCAGGGGCCTACATCGGAGACAGTGACCGGCGGCACTGGCACAATGCGTGCGGAGGCGACGATAGCCTCCCCCATCTGCGCGTCGCTGCTGAAACGCCGCAACCGCACGTTGCGCAGCGGCAGCGGCGGCCTGTTCGACCGGGAAACAACGGTTAATATCGTAGGGTCTTTTCGTGACCCTACAAACAGCTGTCAGGCGAAGAGGTAGCGGCTTGCTCTGGCGCATGAAGGACCCACATGGAGACAGGACCCACATGGAGACCACCCTTCAGGCGGAGGGCCAGCACAGCAGGTATGGCTGGCACAGGAACGCAGGTGCTCGCCGGGAAAAAGCATGTGTAAACTTCGGGGCTCACCAGTGCGCCCACGGCAGTTGCAGCTTGCTGACGCTAATCTCCATGTTGCCCTTCAGTCGCTTGGCTGCGCCCAGCGGCTGGAACTTGTCGATTGCGCCTGTGCCGCAGGCAGTGACGAGTCAGCATCACAAGGCGCGGTCGGCAGGCAGCTTTGTGGGATAGCGTTCCGTACCCAGGCACCTCTGCCATCGACACCTCTGCCGTCGAGACCTTTGCGGACGAGGCCTCGTAAAGGAAACTCTGCAATCGATACTTAATTCAAGCATGTGCACCACGCTGGCAGGGCGTACCTTGCACATATTCCGATATCCGCAACGCGTCCCGCCATGAGGAACGCGCCCGCACGGCGCACTCCTTCACATACTCTACGCACGCGTCAATGTCCACCTGAGATAAAAACAGCGATCTGTGAAGATTGACACAATCTGATAGATTCCTGACCCGATCTGATGGCGCGGCGGCAACCCCCGGGCTCAAATCAGAATGGCTGCCGCTGGCACCACAACAGCCAGGTCACGCACCTCCTCCAGGAAGAGGAAGGAGCCTGCGCACGCGCCGCCGCTGGAGCCTATCACGTGGATGTTCCTGTGCACCGGCGCATTGTCTCGTCGTCGCCACAGGCAATGTCGCTGTATCGGCATCGCTGCTTACGTGAGCGATGCCTATATAGCGGCGGACAGTCTTAGGACCATGCACAGCATGGCATGGCATGGCATGCAGGAGCAGGGACGCACTCGTTGAGCTTCAGGTCCCTCAGGCACTTGATGACGCCAAAAAAATAGACAAAAAGCCAGCCAGACGAGGAGAACGTCCACATCTGCACATGTAAGGACAGTGCAATGAGGGCGGTTTGCGGCGGTGACATCTGGCACCGCTGGCATATGCAAATGCACCGGTGCAGCATGCTACACGTGCGTGCAGCTCTTTCGGTCGATTTCCAGGCTCGCAAGCGCGAAACACCTGTCGCGAGCGCTTACCTGCTTGTTGTCGCCAAGAGTGCTCTTGACGTCGCTCGCGATTTGACGCAGCTGTCTAGGCTCTGCTGAAGGACCGGTGCTCGGACGCCTGACGAGGGAATCTGCATGCTGCCGCTGACCGTTCTGAGCACTGCGGGCGCGCTCACCGTTCATGCTGTTCTGTTCCGTGCGCTACTGTTTTCGGGTGAGTGCAAGGCAAAAGTCTGACTCTATACCACCTCCCGCAACGCTATCACGGGCATTCTTAAGCATCCGAAATTTGCGATACACAAACTGCAGCTGCCGGCGGAAGCTCGCACTCACACGTACACCGGCCAAGAAGCTGGGCAGTCTTCACTTGCAAGCAAGTCTTCACTTCCTCAACAGCTGGCCTCGGCGAAATCGCAGTCTCAGACAGTCTCAGATAAGTCAAGTTCCTGCCGCAAGACAAGTGATTGGGCTATCGTCAAGTCCACTGTCAGGCGCAGTGCATGAGCGACGCGGACAGGCCCAGAACTGATCCGCCAACAGATTCCGGCAAAGTCTGCTGGGCGTCGGGCCTTGACAATCGCGTGGTGCTGCAGTTGTGAGTTGCTGCCTTTGTCTTTGGCTGCGTCTAGCCGCCTCATTGGCCTGCTGGTGTTCAAGTTGCACAACCACCTGGCGTGCAGATTCGAAGCCACCCCTCGACAGACAGCCACCAGGAGGCTCGGATCGCTGTCTCCTTCGCAAGGGCTGTCGCCATCGTATGAAAGCTTTCATGCGCTGGCGTGTATGCCTCGCAGTCTGGCATTTTGGCAGTAATTGCTGGCCGCGGCGGTGGCCGCCTGCGGCCGGCACCCGGAGGCCCAACTACTAATGCCACAGCATCAAAGCAGCAAGCTGCCTTTTCACTCACGCGAGTGTTGAGAAGTCATCGTCTACCTCCGCAGGTGGATCGAGCGGCCTAAACTTGCTTATTCGGAAGCGCTGGTTGCTGAGGCCATTACCAGCGCGCTTCAGCAGCTGTTTGGCTGCGTCGGGGGCGCGGTGCTGTTCGAGGTGCTGGACTGCGACGGCAAGACGGGACGGTCGCAGATCGCCATCGGCAGAAGGCGAGTCCGCTGGTCTTGATCAACTCCTGGAGCGTGCGTACTTTTGCCATGAACGCCAATGTCTGGACCAAACGTGACGATTCGAGTCAGTGCAGCTGACCAAAGCGGCCGCCTGCAGGGACGTATCCAGACTGCAGGCCGCAGCTTCGTGCTTGACGTCCCATAGTGGACTTGCGGCCAGCCTCCGGGTGAGTCAGTGCTCCCTGTGCTGTTGAGGCCTGTGCTTGCGCACACGTCGCTCCATTGCGGTGTCTGATAAAATTGTGCCCTTGATGTCGCCGCGCAGGTGCTGTCGATAGGGGAGCACCCTACCGCCATGCCGCCGTGTAGCGCCTGACCAGCGAAGCCTGTCACAGAGGCGTTTCGGTCGCGGCAAGCAACTCCTGCGCCGCGCGGACGTGTTGCCGCATAGTCCTCAGCAGCCGCAGAGCCGCGGGCCGCACGGTGTGACCGACAGCGCGCCACCGCAGCGACAGCGGGCGGCGCAGCCGCACACAGTAGCGGCGACAGCAGAAGAAGCGGCGCTAGGCCGGCCCCAGCCATGTCGAACGGCGGGACGCCACCCTTTGGCGGCCGGCTGCCGACGTCCCCGGAGTCGCCGCTGAGCAGCGTGCACACAGACCAGGATGTGGAGCGGCAGCCGATTCTGGAGCCACCGCGGCTGGAGCCGCGGCCGGGCGGCATGCTCAAGTCCAACAGCGCGATCTTTGGCGGCGGGCCCATCAGCTTCACCTGTCCCTCCTGGATCAGCACGCTGACGGTCATCCTGAGCTGGTAGCGCCCTGGCTCTGCCACTGAACTGAACTTACCGGGGGTTTCCACGAAAGGCTCGCTTGCGCTTCCAATGGGCATGGGCATCAGGCAACCACGACTCTTGAAACCGCTTGATATTATGCACTTTATCACTGCTTCCGCCTGCTTTACGGCTTTGTCACTGCACACACGACACCAGTTTACTGTTGTCCGTGGCCGCAGGTACGGCTCCAACACGGGGCTGCTGATCCTGAATAAGTGGCTGCTTAGCACCTACGGCTTCAAGCGGCCAGTGTTTCTCACGCTGTGCCACATGCTGGCGTGCTCCGCTATGGGCGCCGCCGCGAGCGCGGCACGAATCGTGCCACCGCAGCCCGTCAAGTCGCCGGAGCAGTTCCGCAAGATTGCGGGCCTCGCGGTCGTGTTCTGCCTCAGCGTGGTGCTGGGCAACGTGGCGCTGCGCTTCATCCCCGTCTCCTTCAGCCAGGTGTGGTGTTGTATGTTTCAGGACCTGCAGGTCGCCGACATCATGTCGTCAGCAGTTCACGAGCAATTCCAGGACGTGTCTGAGGACGGCAGCCAGCAACAGGGCAGGCTTGCCGCTGTGTTTCATCGTCAGCAGTACACCAGCGATCCCGCCATGTCCCAGGGCCGCGCATGCTCTGCCAGCGGCCCTGTGTGTTTGGGGCATGTCCACAAAAGGCGACAAAACTCAACCTATGACCTTTATCTTGACGCACTGCAGGCGATCGGCGCCACCACCCCGGTTTTCACGGCGGTGTTGGCCGTCGTGATGATGGGCAAGCGCGAGTCGGGCCTCGTGTACACGGCGTTGCTGCCCGTGGTCATCGGCATCGTCATCGCAACAGGTACCCAGATGCAGTGCCAGGACATGTCAGCCTGCATGCGCCATGGCCATGGCGGCCCAGCTGGCCTTGGGTGTTCATGGCCGTCCTCGCATGACAGATGTGTTCCTGCAGGCTCGAACCAGCTCGTCATGCACAGCTGACGCGTCTGCACGTCCGATGACACAATACATTGACCTCAATATGGGCGCTGAGTTGCAGCCTGGTGTGCCCGGCAGGACATGAGTGGTGGTGTTGTCTGCACAGGCGCGGAGCCGCTGTTCGACATGACGGGCTTCACAGCCGCAGTGGTTGCGACAGCCATGCGTGCACTCAAATCCGTGCTGCAGGTTGGGCAAATCTTTTGTTGAGCACCGATGCTTGCACCTGTTGTGTTTGAAGCCGCAACCCGCTGCAAGGAGCTCTTGGCGGCGGTCATTGCCGTCCCACCATGTTGTGGCCATCGTCGATGTATTTTGCCCCGACCTTCAGCTTCCTCGCCATCTTTGTGTGCAGGGCATCCTGCTGATGGATGCGAGCGAGAAGATGGACTCCCTCAACCTGCTCAGGTCGGTCTTGGGGGCCTCGCCACTTGCCTGTGTCGCTGTGAGAGATCCTGGAGCTTGGAAACGACAAACAATTCAGCAGGAGTCCAGCTGCTGCGACATGCCGTTCGTCTCAGTGTGCGCGCTTGTGCACATGCAAGGATGTGTGGACGTCTCCAAAGCTTCGCGCTCTCTTATACCTCGTCGTAGGTGGATGGCGCCCATTGCGTCGCTGTGCCTCATCCCAGCAGTCCTGGTGCTGGAGCCCACAGTCGTGCGGTGAGGCGTGCACTGCTGTGGCACATTCACTCCACAACATCATGCTCTTGCCAAACACAGCAGCCGCTGCGGCGCCATTCCTCAGAGATGTGTCATGTCTACAATGCACTCTGCTGTACCGTGCTGGATCATCCCAGCCTGTGGCACCAAAACTTCAAACCCTGACGCGCAGGGAGGCGGTGGACATGGGGCTGACGCACCCCAACTTCTTCTGGCTGCTGGCCTTCAACGCCTTTTTGGCCTACTTCACCAACCTCACCAACTTTCTGGTGACACGGTACACCAGCGCCCTCACGCTGCAGGTGCGGCCGATGCTCCAGAAATGCAGCTTTCCAACAGCAACTGCTTGTGCACTGCAGAGGGAATTGGCTGCTTACAGAGCGGGGTTCCATCCAATCAGCACGCCTCAGGTTTCGCTGGCTGCCTTTACCTGCATGCCGGTATGCAGGAGTGCGGCAGCATGCTGCGCGCAAGCGACACAAGGCGCACTCATAATTGTCTATCATCGCTTTGTTTGCAACTGGAGTCGCTTGTGTGCGTGTAGGTGCTGGGCAACGCGAAGGGCGTGTTCACCACGGCGCTGTCCATCTTCATCTTCCAGAACCCGTACACCGTCACCAGTGTGACCGGCTACCTCGTCACTGTCACGGTGCGCACACAAAACCCTGAACACTGCACATCTCTATGTTGCGTTGCATGCACGGAGGACCCCATGTATAAAGTGTCTGCCAGGATCTGGCGACGTGCAGCGATGGCCGAATTCCAAGGGCTGTGGTACCACAGCACTGTCCTCTCATGCTAGGCACGTGCAAAGCGACTGCAGCTGGCTGGCAAACACCGCTGACAAAAGCAAGATTGTGTGGTCTGCAGGGTGTGGGGTGCTACGCGGGGGCCAAGCGCTACCAGTCGCAGAAGGCCGTCAGCGGAGGCAGCGCCCGCGACTGATGTGAGGATGAAACGGAACATGGTCGGTTCATGCGTCACAAAGCTTTGGGGCCCGGGAAGTGTAACATGCTAAGCCACTGGCGAACAGTCCCCATGCACGGCGATGCAGGCGACAGCTGCAATCGCCGCGGCTCACAGGGAGCGCTTTATTGGCGGCATTGTTTGTTTTCTAGACTGAAGGTTCTAACGATAAATGACAGAAGGTGAATATACCCGGAATGCAGCGTGAGCGCCATTTCTGTTGGCTGATGCAAGCAGACACTGTGGCGCTGGATGCACTGCATTCTTGATGTTGTTTCGCTGCAGAAGTGCGCCATGTCACAAAGTGACCTGGTTTCAGAAGTGCCATGTCCCACAAAGTGACCTGATTTAAGAACGGTTCAGAAGTGGGATACTGCCGGCAGAGGGAAACAGCGTGTTGTCTCTGAGGCTTGCCATATACCGGTATGGCAGATACCGGTATGGCAGTATTACACCAGATGCTGCACACCCACACAGGCAGGACATTGGAGTAACCTTGCATTAGCTGAGCTAGTGTCATCCACCACTGTCCAGCACTGGTCCGGTCCACCACTTGTAGAACGCCTCCTCAGACGGCAGTGTCTGCAAGCAAGCACAGGCGCAGGCCCAGCCAACGCCGATGCAACGTGCTTCGCCTCGCCCAATCTGCGCCGATGCAGCCGGCAGAGGCCCCTGCGCTCAGTCGTTGATGCGCTCCAGGGCGGAGTAGTTGACGCCGCTGGAAAAACCCAGACTGCTGCCCGCCAACGGCTTGCCCTTCTGCTTCTTCTGCTTTGTCTTCGGCACCTGGGGACACCACAGGGGGGACGGCGTCAAATCAACAGCAACCCACCGCAAGGCTCGTCAGCAAAGCTGCCAAAACCTGTGTTGCATGCCATCACTCATGCACATTGCAGACGATACGGCGATGCTGCATGTGCTCCACGAGCGGAAGTGATCCAAGTTTGGCGGCACCCTCTGCATGTGTTCGGGCCCGCCCATGCGCTCGAAAAGAAACAGAAGGCGACAGAGGAGGGCACTTGCAACAGCCAAGCTCGTGTTGCGCACCTTTTCCCAGTTGGCTGGCAGCGACGCAACGACGGTGGCCTGGCTGGAGGGCTGCGGCGCCGCTAACGCGCTGCTGCCCTTGCCCTTGCGCTTCTTCGGCGCCTGCTCCTCGATCTTGCGCCTGTTGGGGCGCGCAGACAGATGCTGTCAGGTCATGCACGAAGAGGACGACGACGGCGCATGCGCACGAAGAGGGAAATCCACGATGTCAGAGAGGCGGGCAGCGGCTGTCAACTGGATGCGGCAGATGCAATTGCACAAGGTAGACACCAAGGGTGACGCAGTACATATCAATGGCGTATGCTGCTCTGGTGGCGGGAGCAGCCCCACTTTCAAAGTCAAGTCAAGACTTGCAGCGCATTCAGAAAGAGGACTCTGGCAAAAGAGAGGGAGGGGGGTCGCACTTGAGGAACTCCGTGGTGAAGGCGGCGACGCCGGGCTTCTTGCGGTCCAGGTACAGGTCGATGTATTCCATGGTCTCGCCGGCGGAGGAGACGCTCATCAGGAAGTCCACCAGCGTCAGGTCCGGGCTGCCGCCATTCAGCGCCACCATCTGCGCCCGGCACCAGTCCCTGCACAGATTTGGAAGACTTTGTTCAGCAGAGAGGAAGGAAACGTGAGATGGGAAGATTGCATAGGAGTTGCCACATCGCATTGGACTTGCCGAAGTTCAGCGCAACCAGACGCTGTCAGCACCGCGAGGATTGCAGGCCCAGTACGCTAAGAAGCGGTTTGGATAAAAGCGCATGAGCGGCAGCAGCTTGTGTGAAATTATGACTGGCAGCACCATGGACAGCTTGCCGAGGCATCAATGCCGAGGCATCAAGGCGGGCACATTGGGCGCAAAGCGAGGCTGCCGATTGTCGTCCGTGTGTGGCTCTGCCTGCCATTGTGCCAGCCGTTTCCAAAGCAACACATCCAGGTCGGAAGCTCGTGCGTGGCGCTGCTCATGACAGGCATACAGAAACTGACCTGAAGGCCGAGCTGAGGGTGGCGCCAGGCTCGTCCTTGGCCGGCGCAGTGGCGGCAGCGGCGGCAGCGGCGCGGCCGTTGCTGGCGGGCTGCTGCGCGGGCTGCTGCACGCGCGGCGGGGCGCTGCGCCCGGGCGCGGCGGCGTCCGCACCTCCCCATGGACTGGTCGCTTGCTTCGCCTGCAATGTCCAGTAGCGCCGTCAGTTCACATGGTTGCACACCACTAGCAGAAAAGTCCACAATACAATCGCTAGGCCTAAATGCACCAAGCGACATAGACAGGAGCCAAGAACTGCAACCATGGAGCCCGCTTCCAGGTTATAACGATGTGCACGGCATTCCTGCATGCAGGCTGCACAGCCGCACCTGGGGGCGCTGCTGGGGCGGCGGCGACGGCAGCGGCTGCTGCTGCTGCGACTGCTGCTGTAGCGCGGCCTGCGACTGGCCGTATTCCCAGAACATCTCCTCCTCGGTGGCGGCGCCTCCGCCAGACGCGACGGCGGCGTAGCCCGAGGGCGCGGCCTGCTTGCGGGCGGCCTCGGCGGCCTTCTTGGCGGCGAACTCCGCCTTGAGCGCCGCGGCCATGCGCTTCTGCTCCGCGATCTCGTCCTGCTGGATCTTCTGTGGGGAGCACACACGCACACGATGGTCAGGCAAGGGCGCAGGAGGCTCAAGCAGTCGGAAAGCAGTTTACGTGATTTCGCAGAGGTGCGGGCCGGCCTGTGGTGAGTGAGGACGCTGCTCGTGTATGTTCTGGAGCCATGAGCCGGAGCCTGATGGTTGGCAACGGCAACGATAACAGCGTCCTCACTCCCACAGCGCCCAAACAGGGCAGCAGGCTTGCTGATCATTGCACAGCAAAGTCGCGAACATTCGATGCTTGCTTGATTCACATTAAAAAAACCACTGTACCGAGAGGGATCGCTGGCCGGGCACAGGCGGCGACGCAGCGGGCTTGGCGTCCCAACCAGACGCCGAGCGCTGCGCCTCGATGGCGGCGCCTCCCGCGTGCTCAGCCGGCGGCATCGAGCGGTGCCGCTCCTCCTGGAGCAGCACCTCCCGCATGTCCACGCCTGCAACGCCTCGATAACCATCAGTTCAATCACGTTTCCTGCTGAACTGAGCTGCTGTTTTGTGCAGCCTGTACCATGAGAATTCAGCGCTGACATCCCCTCGCACGATGCTTCGCTCCGCCTCTGTGCAGGCATGTGACTTGCCATTGGTAAACCGGATGTCTGCATGTGCTGCCTGCAGGGAGGCAGACAAAGGCAACACCTGAGGTGGCGCTGCTGCCGGCGGCGACCTTGGCCCAGGCGGAGCCGGCAGGCTGCGCGGCCTGGCCGGCAGCCTCCGCGGCAGCGCGGCGCTGCGCCGCCCGAGTCGCCTCCTCCTGCTGGATCTCCCGCAGCGACTTGCCGGCGGCCGGGCCGCCGTCGGCGGCGCGGGCGGCCCACGGCGCCGACGGCGCCTGGCGCGCCGACTGCTGCTGCTCCTGCTCCAGCTGCTCGCGCAGCTGCTGCGGCGACGGCGGCTGCACCGGCCACTGCACCGGCTCGAGCTCATGCTGCTGCTGTGGACGCTCCTCACGGGGCAGCTGCTGCTGCTGCGGCAAAGGCGGCTGCCACTGCGGCTGTTGGGGAGACGGCGGCGGCGGCTGCGAGTGCTGCGGCGGGGCGGGCGCGGGCGACCACTGCGGCTGCGGCGGCTGCTGCTGCTGCGGCGAGCTGGCAGAGGCCTGCAGCCAGGGGGCAGCCGGCTGTTGCTGCTGCGGCGGCTGCGGCGGCTGCTGCGGCGTCCCAGACTGCTGCCGCTGCATATCAGCGTGCTGCTGATGCAACTGCTGCTCGCGCTGCTGCTGCTCGTGCTGCTGCTGCAGGTGCTGCGGCGGCAGGAACTCGGGGATGACGGGGCCAGACGCCTGGCGGCCCTCGCTCCACAGCTCCTCAGGCAGGTGCGGGAACTGCTGCTGCGCTGGCGCCTGCGGACGTCATCGGCAGACGGGGTCAACTCACAGTGTCAAGCACGTGCTTTGCAGGCACAGCACAGGCAGTCGAGCTATGCCGAATAACATCCATCAACCTGCCCATGTCGATGCGAGGCCTGCGGCATGTACGTTTGTTGTGTCTGTAGCTTGCCCATCACCAACAATGCCAGTTGGAGCAAGCCGAACAACGCCAAGTCAAATATGATGCACGAAGCTGAGGGAACCGAGCAAGGTGAACTTCCCCCATGCCAAAAAGTCCACGAAGCAGGTTGTCACCTGCTGCTGCTGGTGCTGCTGGTGGAGCGCCTCGGCGCGCTGCTGCTGCTCCTGCTGTGGCAGCAGCAGCTGCAGCACGTCGTTGATGTCCCCGTCAGCGCCGGGCGCCTCGGCCGGCGCAGAGCTGTCGCCCTGCCGCATGCGCTCGAACGCCGACAGCCGCGGCTTGGCCAGCTGCTGCTGCGGCGTGCCGCCGCCGTTGCCGCCAAAGATGTCCTGGCTGGAGGCGCCGGAGTGGAACTGCGAGCCCTGCCCGTGCAGCTGCTGCTGCAACGACGGCGCCAGCTGGTCGAACAGCGTGTGGCCGCCCTGCTGCGGCGGGCCGCCGTGCAGCATCGGCGCGCCTCCCGGAAAGTCCAGCGGCTGCTGCTGGTGCTGCTGGTGCGGGTGGTGGTGCTCCATGCCCGGGAAGAGCTGGTGCTGGTGCTGCGGCGGCAGCTGCATGCCGGGGAACACCGGCAGGCTGCCGGAGCGCTGCCCGTTCAGCAGCTGCTGCTGCTGGTGCTGCTGCTGCAGCAACGCCTGGTGAGGCGGCGGCAGGTCCGATGGGCGCGACCCTAGCAGCTGCCCAATGTCAAACCCTTCCAGCGGCCCACCGGGCTGCTGCTGCTGCTGCTGCGGCTGGCCGAACGGCGGCATCTGCTGCTGCTGGAACGGCTGCTGCTGCATCTGCTGGTGCATCTGCTGGTATGGCTGCTGCTCGGGCGCCTGCTGCTGCAGCTGCTGCGAGTGCTGCTGCTGCAGCGGCGCCTGCTGCTGCGTGTCCGGCTTGGCCAGCAGGCTGTCTGCACGGTCCACGGCGTGCTGCGCCGACGCCATGTCAACCTGGGTCTGCTGCGCCTGCGGCGCCGCGGGCTGCTGCGGCGGCGGCGGCGCATCCGCCGCCTGCGGCTGCGAGGCCGCAGAGGGCTGCGGCTGCTCCGGTTTGTCGAAGCCGGGCGGGGGGCCGCCAGCGGCGCCGCCGGCCCAGATGCGCATCATGGCGGTCAGCGGGCGGAAGGGCGCGGAGTCGGGGTCGCCCGCAGCGCGGATGGGCAGGTTTGCCGGGAAGAAGCCGTCGTCGAACCACGCCAGGATGTCGCTACGCGTGAAGGGCCCCTGCAGCGAAAGACACCAGATGCAGGGTCAGTGCTGCTTTTGAGTGATCACAACAGAACAGGGTGCTTCCCTTGCAAACCTGCAAGAAGCTTGCTGAGGAAGTGCAAGGTGAAAGCATCGTCGCAGCCTGCTATTGTGACTCGGATGGCAAAGAATGCCCCTTGCCCATTCGAATGGCAAAAACTTGCCCTAGCCCAATTTGGAAGCAATGCTTTGCCACAACACAACACCAGAATCCAGCAGGCACACACCTGCATCTGGCCCTTTGGATCCTGGTAGAACCACTCGTCGTCCGTGGGCGCGGGTGCGGCGCCAGCAGCCGCCGAGGCTGCGACGCCCTCGGCCGCGCGCGTCGCGTTGTCGCCGCCGGCCGCCTGGCCGCCAGCCGCGCCGCCGCCATCGTCGTTGCGGCTGCTGTCGCGGCCACCGTCGAGACTGAGGCCGCCCAGGGCGGACGCCGCACCTGCGGCGCCGGCGCCGTCGCCGCCCTTGGGCGTCCAGGCCTCGGCCCGCGCCGCGAGCTGCTTCTCGATGTCCACCTCGCCCCTGGCCGCGAGCAGCGCCGGGTCGTCGGTGTTGACGTCGCGCGGCAGCGGCAGGTCCCCCCGCGAGCGCAGGTCATTCAGCACACGCAGCGCCTCGGAGCGCCCGTAGCGGTGCACGGGGCGGCCGCCTGGCGACGTGTCGGCGTCGCCGCCGGCAAGAGCGGACGGCCCGCCCGGCGTGCGCGGCGGCATGGCGCCCCAGCGGTCCTGCTGCGGCGGCGCGCCGATGGGTCCCGGCGGCCCTGCGTGCGGCACCAGGAGGTCAGGAGGAAGTTGCTTTTGCGCTCAGTCTATGACATGTTTGCGCATGATGTCAACCATCAGCAATGAAGTATTGCCATAGCAGTGCTCCAACCGTGTCAAGCGAATGACGCGGAAAGGCCAGGCACACGGTGAGTGGCCTGCAGAGCTGCAGTTCTCGTTGCGCCTCATCGTTGCCTGGCCTTGCTACAAGGCGCGAGCGTCCGTGTCCACCTCTGGTGTTGCGGCCGCGCCCAATGGCAAAGCCACGGCCGCGGCCGGCCTCCACAGGAGCTTCGCCCGGCCCGCCAGGAGGCCCACGCGCATCTGGCCCATAACCGCCATGGAACGCTGGCGGCCCGCCAAAGCCAGGCGCCGATGGCCCGAGGTGGCGGTTGTCGGCGCCGCCTGGGCCGTGCCAGCCGCCGCCACCGCCACGCTGGTCCTGGTCTTGCCCTGAACAAGCAACAGGACATGTCAAGCGTCGCAATCTTGCAGGCAGAAACTGTGTGCCTACAGAAAGGTACGCCGCATTACCCGTATCGACCATGATAGGATTTGTTGAGTGCTCACAGAGGCGCTTTCAGGTGCGGTCTACAACCGGCTTCCGGCGCAATCGATGCTCAACTGATTTCGCAACGAAGGCACATGAGTGAATTGCATGGTTGCGCTGCATGCATGATCACCTTGCGGCCCCCAGCGCGGCTGCCGGTCGGCCTGTCCGCCGCCCGCGCCGGACGTCCAGCGTTCGCTGCCGCCGCCCTGCTGTGCGGTCCAGCGATCTGCCGCAGCGTGCTGGGGCGGGCCGCCTCCGGGGCCGCCAGAGGACTGGGGCGGGCCGTGGCCGCGGGGGCCGCCCGGGCCAGGCTTCTGCGACAGGTCGCCCCACCGCTCACCCTGGCCTGCAGGCGAACCGACATGGTGCTCCAGACCAAGTTTCAAGCGGCATTTTGATGGAATGGTATGATTGTTGTAGACCTTGCTGCTATCACATGCAGCGGACGTGATTGTGTCGGCACAATGGCAGCCAAAGGCAAGAGTTGGCAGCCAGGCTCATGACTGCTCAGCAGAAGGCAACTTCAGCAGACGCGCAAAGCTGCGCCCGGATTCAGTAAACATTTCATTGCCCAAAATTTCATGCTCACCGGGGTGCTTGTTGTTGCCGAACTCCTGGTGGTGGCGGCCCATAGCGTGGCCCTGCTCCTCAGGCCATTTGTTGGGGCCTCCGCCCTCCTCCTTGCCGTGCGCGTTGTTGCTCCACCTGCATGCATGCATGGCGAGCCTGCTCGGCATTGTCCGACTGGTGACATAGCGCTGTGCACGAGCGAATAATACACAGTTTGAGAGCATTACATGCCATAATACATCAATAAGTTGCGGGTGCTGACCTGGGGTTGACAGGGCCATCTCGACGATTGGGCACAGCACGCTCCTCATCGCGCCAGCCACGGCGAGGACCCATGCCCCCGCCCTCGATGGAGCCACCCCGAGGCCCAGGACCGTTCGGGCCGCCGCCGCCCGCGGCCCAGCGGTCGCCGGACTGCTGCTGCTGGCTGCCAAAGTGGCCAGAGGCAAAGCTGGAGCCCGGGCCGGTGCCCGCCCGAGCGCTGCCAGGCTGCTTCGTGGCACTTTCAGGCTCCCAGCGATTGCCCGGAGCTGCCGTGCGCGGACCGTCCTGCGCAGCGAGTCTCCAGAATTTCGTGCTCAGGTGCATCGAGCCGACAGAAAGGCCAGGCCTTTGTGGGGCGTCACATCGGGCTGCGGCGCATGCGTGAGTGTCGCATTATATCACTGTGCGATGAACGGAGAGCAAAGCATGATGGCGAGGAGGCAGCGCACCACCAGAGCGGAAGTCTTGCTGGCATCCAGCAGCCACTGGGGAGTGAGCTTTCCTGGCGTCGAGGCATCGCCGCTCAGCAGCCCTGACGAGCTGCGCATGTTGCTCATGTCTGGAAGCATGCACATCACAACCTCAGGTCGCGACTTTCGACTCATCAATGGAGTTGCACACCAAGAACTGCATGGAGTTGCAGAACAAGAACATCTCTATCTGTATCACGAGCCAGCATCAGATTGCATGCAGGAGCTGCAGCGTTCTTGTACGAAAGTTTGCCAGGCAGAGGCAGAATCGCACCGCTGCCTCCGGTATTTCCTATGGACATTGTCTCCAAAAACTCCAAATCAAACGCCGTCTGTTTGCTGTGGTGGGATGGGTGTGCGATGAGTATGTGCAGGTCGCAGCTGCGTGCTAGATGGTGAGTATTGGCTGCCGATGTTCTGCCGCTGTGTGTGAGTGCCATGCATGGCGCCCGGCATGATCAGAAGCTCTTCGATTAGGGGTTTAAGTGGCACGTGCCTTCTGGTGAGAGCGCCCAATGCATAATGGAGCACATTCGCGCCCATTCTCTGCTGCAATCACTCAGACCTCGAGACACATTGCCATCAGCCTGCTGGCAAATTGCTGAGCTGCTGAGCCGCGGTTTCAAACGTGCACATTCGAACTCTTCTGCTTCCAATAGAGATTTTTGCCATTTTGCTCGGTTGTTCAAAGATAATACTGCTCTACCTGCACATCAGAACACCCAGCCATCATGATGACGGGTGCCGACATAGCGGCGCTCAAGGCCTATGTGCAGGCTGATGACGGCGGCATGCAGAACAGAGACGCCGCTACGGTGCTGCTGCATGTATCGCACAGCAACCTCGCCGCGCGCTTCATGGAGATTCGCCTTGATCTTCACGTGAGATTCTTTGGAAACAAATCGCCGAAAGTAGGCCACCAAGCGGATGCTCCCACTCAGGTGGCCGTGACACAGCATGTATGCCGCGGCATGCTATGCTTACCAACTCTCACACGCCTCGCCAGTTCATCGAATAATTTCAATCTGCAAGCCGTGCACATGTCCGTGCAAAGCCTGTTCTGGGCGGGGCTGCGGCTGACGTGACGCACCGCCGCGCATGCACAGATGACAGTAGACGCGGTGAAGACCAAGCTGATGACGCACAGCGGCACGTCGCCCAGCGCCATGCTGCTGCAACTGAAGGACGACCGGGGGCGGCTGCTGGCGGAGCTGGACCCGGCCCGTTTGTTAGGCTACTACTCGCCGCGAGACGGGTGCGTCCGACTCAGGTTGCCATAATGCCGCCATGATGCGATTCAATGCACATTGCGCATGCAGCTGCGCCGCCTGTTCAGCGGCTGCACAGTACCATGCGCCGGCGTTGGAGTCGATCAGTCCGTGCACAGCACAGGCCTGCAGTGTCGCCGTGGCAAGCTTTTCGCGGTATGCAGCACTGCACGGCGGCTGCTACAACCCCGGGCACTGCGGCCCGCCGAGGGACAGTCTCGAAGGCCGCACGATCTG
>JAABUL010003986.1_pt1 | contig 20691 bp, 28 predicted proteins | sample 5559151 | NCBI WGS metagenome assembly JAABUL01 (sample SAMN10711876, study PRJNA513368) | rock metagenome | isolation source: Antarctica rocks | place: Antarctica: Victoria Land, Pudding Butte sud | reverse complement strand
TGTGGGGATGTGGGGTTTTATAGCTGGGCTTTTGTTGGGGGGGAGGGGGAGGGGGAGGGTAGGTTGTTGTTTTGTTTTTTTGAGGGGATGGGATGGGATGGGATGGGATGGGAGGAGGGTTTTGTGGGCGCTTTAGGGGGGGCGGCTTGGGGGGGTTGTTAGGTGTGAGCGGGGGTTGTGAGGGTGATTTGGGGTTAGAGAGGGTTTGGAGGTGTCGTGGTAGAAGATCTCTGCTGGCGATGGCGTGGATGGTGGGATGTGGGGTGAGAGAAGTGAGGATGTGGGACCTCTGATGGAAGGGTCATTATGTGTTCGATGGTTGTATCAATATTGTGTCGGATTTGGCATATCGCAAGTCCTGCGCACCTGACAAACGCGGCTGATGATGTTCCCTGGTGCCATGATGGGATTCACGTCTGCCGTTTGGAGACTAAGGTCATCTAATCTCGGATAGATCCGTGACTAGCTCAAAGCACGCCATCGCTTCGGGATATTGATGATGGAAGAGCCGAAAAAAAGTTTCCATTGCGTCTGGTGTTTTGTAATCCTACTCACCGTTTGCTTTCCCACGTTCTTCCAATTGCTTCAGCGTCTCTCTGAAGGGTTGCGATCATGCGTTTACAGTCCGCAGAGTCCAATGGCCCGGCAGAGATCAATACTGTGGAGCCAGAGCCTGCACACCAGGGGCCTGAGAAGCCGTTGAAAGAGTTCAGGCAACTCTCCACAAGCCTTCCCTTTGGCCAGTCGACTTCTTTGGCCTCGATAGGTGGACCTACGTATGTTACAGCGCAGACATTGGTTCAGCAAGTCGCATACACCCTTTCGGACAGATTATGGACGTACTCGCCTGAGACCTTCGACCTCGATGTCGCGGTCAAGGATTGGTTTGAGGCAGGGGCGAAAAACGCATACGGGTACCCCACAAATGTCGAATCCATACAAATCAGGCAAGGTGCTGCTTCAATAGCTTTGGGATATGTATTCTCCAAGGACTTCGATCTTAAGAAGCGCTATGTCCCCCAATCAATCCTCGCATCGTCTTCGACCTTACAATACCTCCGTGCAGCATTAGACCAGCTGTCGCTTCTCTACTCGGTTGCCAGCCCATTTGTTGCTCACATCGCAGCCATCGACTATGCTGGAGCCTCTTCCAGGCTTGTCGCCGACTATGTTGCCGCGCTCTCGCTGGCTGAGGAATTGGGTTATGGCATGGTGTCTTCGTTCTCGACGTTTGAAGCACAGCACATGTCGCTGTTCTCCACACTGCTTGCCAGCATCGTGCCGACCATACACATCTATGACGGTGTCAGTGCTGGACGAGAGACGAACAGGGTCATTGACGTTCTGGATCAAGCTGGTTTGTACAACACCTACAAAGCTATCCAACATGACGTTTCAGCCCCTGGCAAGAAGAATGCAAGTTTGGATACAAAGGTGGTCCGTCTGTTGGATGCGTTCAACGGTGAGCTAGGCACGGAGTATGGACTTTTCGAATATCGAGGTCACGCCTCGCCAGACTCGGTCCTCGTGGTATTCGGTACTGTTGAATCATCGCTTGCTTCGCAAGTGGCACATTCACTCGAAAGAGATGGTGCGAAAGTCGGCGTGCTGAACGTCAGGGTCTATAGGCCCTTTGTCGAGGACAAATTCCTCAAAGCTTTACCGAAGTCGGTAAAGACCATTGGTGTCCTTGGCCAAGTCCACGACCAACAAGCTGCATTGGACAGCAGTGTACGCTCGAACCTGTTTGGCGATGTGGTAGCGGCAGTCGCTTTTTCGGAGAAATGGTCTTTTCATCCAGCCGTTGTGGATGTCAAGTATCCCAGGGAAACGGTGTGGACACCAGTGTCTGTTGCAGCCGCTTTCCAATTACTTGTCAAGAAACCGATTCTCCAATCCCAAGAGCAGGCTAATGGACCAGAGACTCTTTCAGCTCTACAACTGCTAGATCCTACAGCTGTTCAGCAGTATACTTTCTGGGATATTGATACTTCCTCTTCCGTCGATGCCCCTGTTGCGCTTGGTCAAGCCTTGGCGACAGATTCTGCAAACAATGTCACGACAAAAACTGGGTACGATAACCTACTTCAAGGAGGAGTATTTCGAACCGACATTAGGAAGTCTCAAAAGTCTATTGAAGCATCGTATTCAATTGATGCTGCCGATGTGGTTTACATCGGCGAGCAGAGTCTGCTTAAGGAATTTGACGTTGCCAACGGGCTCAAGACGAGCGGCAAAGTACTACTCCGAATGCCGGGAGTCAAAGATGAAGATCTTGAGAGTAGATTGCCGGTGGAGTTCCAAAAGGCTCTGGGTACCAAAGCTGCTCAGCTCTACATTCTGGACCCATCCGCTATTGATGTTGTGACGAATGATCCAGCCTTGGAGAAGTACTTGGTCGAGATCGCATTCCTACGTACAGCGTTGCCAGCCCAAGAAAAGACTGGACTGCAGAAGTTGGCCTCAGTCAATGGAAATCTTTCTACTCTGGAAGACCTGGCTAAGATTTTGGACAATGCCTTGCGCCTTGTAGAGATTCCCGCGGCTTGGGCCACAACTGAAATCGAGAATTCTTTGCCTGCGCTGCCAAAAGACATCAACATCAACAGCTTCGATGCATTTGATAAAATTGAAGTGGAGCCACCCACTTACCTGAAAGACTGGAAGACGGCAGCCAAGGGTCTGGCATTCAAGGAAGCCTACGGCACAAGAACTGCTCTTCGGCCAGACCTCTCTGTTCAGACATATACGGTTCGCGTGAAAGAGAATCGCAGACTCACGCCTCCATCATACGACAGAAACATTTTCCATATCGAATTCGACCTCGGCGACTCTGGTCTTAAATACGAAATTGGAGAGGCTCTTGGTATCCATGCCGAGAATGACGAAGTGGAGGTCAACAACTTCATCAATTTCTACAAACTGAATCCGGATGAGATCGTCGAAGTTCCTAGCCGTGAAAATCCAGAGGTACTTGAAAATCGTAGCGTTTATCAGGCTCTCATACAAAACATTGACATCTTCGGGCGGCCACCGAAACGGTTCTATGAAGCTTTGGCAGAATATGCGGAGGATCCAAATGAGCGTAAAGAGCTTACCACCATGGGAGGTCCTACCAAAGAGGGTAATCAGGAATTTAAGAGAAGGGCAGAAGTTGACACTGTCACGTACGCTGATATCCTCCTTGAATTCCCTTCAGCTCATCCAGACTTTCATGACATTGTCAAGATCGTCAGCCCTATGAAGCGGAGAGAGTACTCGATTGCATCGTGCCAAAAGGTCACCCCAGATAGCGTCGCTTTGATGATTGTCGTTGTCGGTTGGGTCGACCCTCAAGGCCGCGACAGATTCGGCCAAGCTACGCGCTATCTCAATAAGATGAGAGTTGGGGCTCCTGTCACTGTATCCGTCAAGCCCAGCGTTATGAAGCTTCCGCCAAAGTCCACCCAGCCGCTGATTATGGCTGGTCTTGGTACTGGCCTTGCACCATTTCGTGCGTTCGTGCAACATCGCGCTTGGGAGAAGGCACAGGGTAAGGAGATTGGCGCTGTGCTGCTCTATATGGGCTCGCGCCATCAACGGGAGGAGTATTGCTATGGCGAAGAATGGGAAGCATACCAAGATGCAGGGGTCATCACGCTGCTTGGCCGCGCTTTCTCGCGTGATCAGCCTCAGAAGATATACATTCAGGATCGAATGAGGCAGACGATGAACGACATTATTCAGGCCTATCTGAAGGAGGAAGGGGCTTTCTATCTATGTGAGTATTTGTTGTTAATGCCATTTGTGAGAGACATGCTGATGATATCTGAGGCGGTCCCACCTGGCCTGTGCCTGACGTTACCAATGTGCTCGAGGATGCCATCGCCAGAGATGCCAAGACCCTGGGTAAGAAGACTAATCCAAGGACAGAAATCGAAAAGCTGAAGGAACAATTGAGATATGTGCTAGAGGTCTATTAAGCATATTTTGTTGGCATATATAGATTCTTAGCATGGCGTGGGCGAGGCACAAGCGTATTTGGGCTGCATGTAGAGGATTCCTTTGATACGTCATGAACATAGATCAAATGTCCCGGATCAGTCCAGAATGATCCATGATCCATGATCTTCGACTGTCAAGATCCCGAGCCAGGGATGGCATTTGGATATTCATGAACGCCTTGCGAGGTCGCGCTAACAAGATGATTCGGAAGGAAGCCGATTGGGCAATGATTCCACTACCGAGGTCCTTCCCCTGCGATCACCCTGATCATCCTACATGCGTACTTGCGTACATGCAAACAGTCATGCATCAGATACTACCATGACAAGCCATTGTCTAGGGTCCGTAGCAAAGATATCCTAATATACAGCACTATCGAGTGCTGCGACCCCACAATACCCCTCGGAGCGCACCGCATTCAGCAACCCAACCCAGCGTCAACACGAAAGATAGTATCGAAATTACGCAAGATGCCACGTCAAGGCTCGCCATCCCCAGCGCGGCGACCTCAAATAGACCAACGCGCTTTATCGTCACAATCTCTATCGAAAGGCTCACCGAGCGCTGGGCACCTCTCCAAATCCCAAAAGGGATCCTCAACAAAATTACACAAGACCCACGCCGTCAGCCATGGTCGTCATCCACATGCAAGAGTGCCCTCTTATGGCAAAGGATTGCACAAGCTGTCGAAGCTAAATCCTGGAGAAGCCGGAGATGGGACCGGTCATGCCAGGAATCATACCAGATCTCCATCGCATTCACCTACGGGAAGTCCGACGACACAGCATATTACAAACAATAGCTCCCAGATCAGCTTTCCAAGAGTCGGGTCAAAGGTGTCCATGGAGAAGAATGTCCCGAACAGCTCTACGACCAAATTAGGGAACCAGCCGAAGTCGGATAAGACCCAAACGAAGAACAATCCGCGCAAGAATGGCGCCGACGATGTTCCTTTGAAAGGCACCGTTAATTTCTCCGTAGGAGACGAACACGAGGAGGAATGGGAGGAGGCGAGTAGCTCGCAATCTCCGCATACCACTCGTCACAGCTCAGTCGGGCGCAAAACCCCACAACTAGAAGATCCGCCTTCTCCAGACGAACCACCAGCTCGATCACCTTCGAATCTGCCTCACTCACCACCAGAGTCTCCGCCTCTGAATCCATCTGCATTCGTTGACCATACAAGAGAGAATAGTCAAACCAAACCGTCCAAATACTCGCACCCATTAGACGGAGATGAGGTATCTCACCGCCTCCTCGATCGCAACAAACCTCGTCCAGATGCGAAGATGTCGATCATTTCTGCAACCATCACTCCCAATGGCTCTACTGGCTCCCCAGCCTTCAGCCACAATCACGATCCAAATTTCGCCAAAGATCCTTCTATGCCCGCAGATGGCATCTCACGATTTCTCGGTAGCACCGGATCAACTTCCGGCAGCGCAACCCCTGACTCAGTCTCTCATCTGCAAAGCGCGCTTGCCCATCGCCCCAAGAACCACTCCTTTACACCCCGCCCAGCATCCCCAGCAGAACCCCCGGCGACGACCAAACCAGACACTCGCCGCGTCAAATCCGCCGCCAATTTGACTCGCCCCCGTCTCAACAACGGCGAATCAAGCTCCTCCATCTCCCCTCCGAAATCAGAAAAATCATCCACCAAAAGCCCCATCAAACCCCGCGTCTCACCCTACGAATCCGCTCGCGGCGCCGACCCAACAGCCGGCAAATCCCTCACTCAACTGAAACTGGACCTACAGCGCCTAAGCACACTACACGATACGCCCTCCAGCTCGCACCAACTCCTCTACCAGCACGGCTCCGTTATCGGCTTGCAGAACCTCAACGCGAGCAGTGGCGAGATGGGGGCACGGTTGGCGAGACAGTATCATCAGGCTGGCATGGAGTATCGAAACGCTCGTCGCTTCCATCCTGCTCTTTTGGTCAGTCAGGGATTAGGCAAGAAGGCGGCGGATGCGAAGAAGCGTGCTGCGGGGATTAAGGGGAAAGGGGCGAAGACTCCTGTCACGGTGACGCCTACAGGAAGCAGCGGCGACACGAGAGGCGGGAGGAGCATGGTGAGGTTCGACGTCGGCAGGAGCCCGGGCGAGGTGGGGGGGAGAGATGGGGACGGGAGTGTGGAGGGAGATGTGGAGGGGGTGCAGGGGTTGTTGAGGCGGATGTGGGAACATCACGTTGAGGATGGGGCTGTGGGTGAGGATTAGGATGGGGACTGGGTGGATTTTGTCCTGTGGGGTAGTGACTGATGAGTGATGAGCGTGGCGTGCGGCGCAGATGGTGGGAAGGCTTTTTAACAAGGCGGGTAATGTAATGAGGAGCGATGGTGTTTGTGGACGTTGGATTGCATGTTCTGGTGCATGGATCGGTGGGGAGATGCGCTCGGTTTCTCACCATGGTTGTAGATAGAGGGGCTTGTGGTAATTGTAATTACGAGCGTGCGGTATATGACCCTATCATGCTGACTGGTTTGGGCACTTTTATTTGATTGCAATTGATGTGAGATGGTCAATTGTGGCTGAGGTATATTCGCAGCATGATCATCGAAGTCTGCTTCCCTTCCCTGAATGCACATCCCGAGACACGGCTACTTATTCGCTCTTTCTCTTCCTCGCGGACATTGAAACTCTCCAGGTTTCGGTTAAAACCCCTTTTCTGCCCCTCCTCATACCCCTAGATCCTGACACGATGAATAGCGATTCCTGAATTCGTCCTTATTGTATCATCCCATGCATCCTCAGTTCCCACACCCCCACATCGGACTATCTTCCCTCTTTGTTCTTCTGCATCTGTTCGAAGTGCTTCGATGCTTTCTTACTCCAGCCATGGCCTCGGTCATTCGCGGAGGTATCCTCGTGCCGTTCAGCATGGTCGCTGATGTCTCATATTCTTTAGATGGGGCTTGCGTCTCGCTTTCGGGGCTCGGTGGCTGCTTTCTGGTCGTACATTTTGTCGCAGTCTTCACGGTCGAGAGGTCTTCTTTCTCTTTCTTGTTGCGGGCTGGCGCTGCTCTGGTTCATCTTCCGTCTCTTCGTTTCCCGCGGTGGCATTTTTCCTCTTCTTACTCTTCTGAGACGACTGCACCGGTCCGTCCTTGGATTCCTCTTTCTCCTCTTGCCCGCCATACCGCTTCGAACCCAGCTCTGCCTCCTTGCCAAGCACATAAGCCATTTGCTCCAAAGTGAGTGCGCTGACTTGTTGGCCACTCCCACTTTCCAACCTCTCCCGCAGCGCTTGTACCTTTTCATACATTTCCGTGTATTCTTTCATCGTGTACTTGATCTTCCGATCCCAACCACAGCCTGCAGCTCGCTGCCATAGCGCGTATCTGAACAACTGATCGGAGAAGAAGGGGATTTTGACGGGGTCATAGCATGAGAGGAGGAGGGATGCTGTGGCGGGCCCGATGCCTTTGAGTTTGCTAAGTACTTTTATGGAATTGGCGTACGCGTCGTTGTCGGCTTCGTAAGTTGCGAATGCGGATTTGGTCGTGGAGAGAATGTCGGAGTCGCTGTTTGAGGCGACGAGGTTGGCGAGATTGGGACGGAAGGTGCCGTGTTTGCTGTATGTAGCAGTCAGAGAAGACTTCTTGTAGTTCGTTGCTTTGTTTTACGGAAAGGCAAACGCACAGCTTCCATTCTACTAGCGAAGCAACCTCGTTCTTCTCGAGAAAAGCGTCCCCGTCTTTCTTCCGTTGAGCGAGCTTTGCCGGGATTTCCTCTAGTCGTAGCACATCGAGTGTTTGGAGTTTGGGTGGGATGTGAGATGGGTAAGATTGTAGATGTGTCTGGATCAAATCGAGGGTGATGGACTGCGGTTCGTCGGAAACTGTTGGTTCTCAGCTGCTGTATGCGTGGGTGTGAGGGTGGACTTGCCGTCGGTGCTTTGCCAGAGTCTACCCATTTTCAAAGATGACTCTCCCGAAGTTGCCCTTGGTGTCGCAGTTTCTTTGCCTCTCTCCCAACAATGGCGAACCTATGGCATTTCCAATAAGTCAGAAGTCTCCCTTTGGCGTAGCGTTGTTGCTATCGGTATGGACGACTTACGATATACAGCAAGATATATCTACTTCGGAAAGTATTACAACACTCTTATCGCTATTGGCCGAACAGAATTGGAACAGAGCGTGCGTCTTACATTCGACATTGACAGACTATGACCGACTCTATTTCGGCCCATGTCACGACACTGCGAGATGAATCGGGTAGACCTGCCAAGGCTATGCCTGCAAGCGGCTAGAGCCACACTGTCTGTATGCTAGGAGAGATGACCACAAAATCGTACTCCTATACCTAGTCGTGGATACACTTGAGGCAGACCTGCTAGTGTAGGGAGTGTTGAAATGATGTCCGGCGGAACCAAAAGTATACTGGTGTATACAGTTGGAACCACCTAAACTCATAGATATCAACAGGGAGTGGGACTGCTCTGGGCTCACGCTTGTTCCGCAGTATAATTGAACTACACACACACACACAAGAGCCTACCTAGCGGGGTACAATGGCTGCAGGACAGGGCTACGAATAATTATAAGAAGAACGTACTAGTCGACACAGAAATGGTCTATACCCCCAAATGGTCCAGCCTTATCCAGTTAATTTTCCGGAGCTAATACTTCCGAGCTCCGGGGCAAGCTCTAGGGTACTCTGGGGCCTATATACTAAGTTCCCATAAGTTAACAACTAAACGGATTCTTAGAAAGATTTCGCCGTAGAGATTATTTAGTTTAAGGAGTACTATAAGTTTATAGGCGAAAGTAAACCATTAATGTCCATAATTAGGGAGGGAATGAGCGTGAACCATTTGCGCTACGCCGTACCTTTATAGATAACGTTTCCTATGTTACTACTGCGGATAAATATACTTAACCAGATATTCTTAACATAATGCCGGTCAAAAGAGCCTTGTAGCTTGACTCGTTGAGGAATGATAGTGTATCATGGTCGGATTCTTACCCGGACCGCGAAACTACATCTCCCTGTCCGCTTCACCTAAGTACTTTAGGCACTAGATTACGTCCACCAATCGCTTCATTCGTGCAAGTTATCGTACTCTGATATGAGAAAGATGGAAATCTCCGACGCCATTGACTACCAGGCACCCACAGATGCCTTTCTCCGGCTCCCGAACAACCAAGTTCGACGACGAGCGTCAGTGTCACTGCTTCCTAATACATCATCCCCAATACCTCAGCTTACTCACATTGAGACAGGCTCCAAGGCCTAATGACTTCCCTCACACATCAACAGATTCGAGACCTTCGATCCATGTCCGATGAGGTGGATCTCCATTACGACATCGTCGCCAAAGTACCGCTTGAGATCACTGAGATGATCTTGCAGTACTTGCCTATATGCCAAGTTTTCCGAGCTCAGAGAGTGTCTCGTAGATGGCGAGAGATCCTGGCATCGCCGAGGATGGTGACAAATCTGCTTCGGTCGTGGTACCCTGATTCTGATACTCCGTCTAATGTTCCCGATGAACTTTCAGCAAAAACGGCGATCTCGCTCAATGCTGAGCACGTAGATGCATACAAAAGCGGAAGGGCATTCAGTTTGAAAGTGAGCGCTTTCCGAGACTTCACAGACGGATTAAATTGCGACATTATAGCGTATGCAGACGGCCTCGTTGCCTGGACCGATGCCGCAGACTGTTGCATTTGCAGGTCGCTAGACTTGAAGTCAGGGAACACACTGTCCTTCATAACAGAAGACAGAAGTCCTATACGTCATCTAGCTTTATCATCATCCATGATTGCAGCAATGAGTACGTCGGGGAAGTGCTATCTCTGGACCTTCCAAGAACAGAAAAGCATGTCGCTCAGGATGCCGTCCGCTCGTGTTAAAAAAGTCATGCTCTCGAAGAACAGTCTAGTGGTTGCTTTCTACCCACGTCTTACGGAAGATGGTGCGCTGGTTGAGATTATTACATGGACCTTGAATAGCCAGCGGACATACTCTTTCTCGCTCAGTCTAAATGGAAATGATCTAAATTCTCTGGAAACCAAGCTCTTGCTGGACGAGAAAGGAGAATCAGTCATTCTCCTTGAGCGCTCGCTCGATGGTTGTATTGAGTACATTCGTTTCACCCGCGCCAACCTCACTGGCGTAATTCGTGCTCAAGGGGTGGCGGAGGCTCCCCTTAGCAATAGTCACGAGGATATTACAAGGACAACCATACTCGCGCAATCGAATCAATTTGCCACTTTATGGGCGTTCTTAGGGGAATTTGGTAACGACGAAGGATCCCTCGAATTTGTACGTGTGAGGTACGACTTTGATCGGGATCGATTAGATTTTGATACGCGTCTCATCAAAGGTTTTGGTCGCTCAGATCCAATGTCTGATTTTTTCTTCTTCAAAGACGTTGCATACTATCGGCAATACTGCGGTCAAAGTTTGCTATTGCGAGTCGTTGACTTTGATCAGTCGATCTGTAGCGAAGCTCCAATGTCCACGTTGATCTCATATAGAGATTCTTGGCTTCAAGATCGTCTGATCACGTTCTACAAGATAGCAGATCACTGCGAGTCTTTGCTTTTCGGTGATGAGAATTTTCTCCTTAATGTTTTCCACGGGGGTATAATGGTGTGGAACTTTGACAAGAACGTCACAATGGTCGCCGAAAATAGACTATACCGGATCGCAAGAGGCTGACAGGTTGGATTCTCTGCATGGACACCACTATCATCGACAATAGGTTGTCTTCTGCGACTCGAGCTGATATTCCATGCTACGTGGGACAGTGATAAGAACAATTGTAGCTTCCAATTATCCTACGTCTCGTATGCTCCGACCCCAATGGCCCGGTGAAAGTCTCGTTAATCTCCAATTACCCTTTGTCCGCCACAGACAGAATTGCGGAACGATACAGGGTTACTAGCTTCTTTCGCTGCACTGCTCCAATATTGGTTATCAAGGAAGGGAGGAGGATAGACGTGAGGAGCGGATTGTCAGCACCTCGTTGGCTCAAAACCCCGACGCAACCGCAGATCAACATACACCCTCCTTCGCCACTGAGCGACTCTTGAAATAATTTGAAATAATACGTCCCTCACTATCAAGACAATTCATCACCATTGGCGCTGTTCGGTCCCAGGCACAGTCTAAATATTGTCACAAGGACCCGACATCAAGAATGCCGGACCACCATTGCCTATATCATTACGCCTTTTCGAAAACCATTTCTCAGCTTCGCGACGTTCCACGTCCTGCTCTATGCTCTACACTGCAGAATCACCCATCGGCTTGCTTTTGTGTTGTGGTCAAGAGTCTACACAGCCCTCTTCCCACCAAAACATCATCAATCCGCTGGCTACAGCTTCCCTATGATATACAACATATCTCGCACAATCCTTCAATCCACACCAGAATTATATCGCTTAACTTCAAATCGCCTGCTCCAACACCACGCCCTCAACAGCATGATCCGGCGAAGAATTCATGTCGATGGCGCTACCGCAACACTCACTCCGCCCTGAAACCATCCCAATCCACCCACCTCCGTCCCCCACCCATCTCCATCCATCCATCCACTCATACCATACAAGTCAATCTCCCACAACAAACTTCCACCCCTCAACACCACCATCACGATCCTTCCTCCGCACAAACCAACACTTCCCCATTGCACCATTCCTAACCATCCTAACCATCAAATACATCGTCATACCTCAACCCCCATCTATAGGAAATCCAAACACGAGCCTCATCTCATCTCATCTCAGCGATGAAAGGAAGCATGAATAATCTATCTAGCTACCTGGGAACGTCTCGATACAGTATTGAATGACAATGCAATCAGTTGCGATAGAGATGGTTTGATTGAACAAGTGAATGGGATGCTATGTATGTATATATGCACGTGACTGATGGAAATGCGATGATACCGAGTGCTTTGGGATGAGGGTGGTGTTGGAGCTTTCCGTTAAGCACTTTATGAGGGATATGTATGCTGTAATGAAACGTCTTTTCTGTTTTGTTTTGTTTTGTTCTCTTTTGTGGGATGAGATGCGTGGATGACTGCTGGTGCGTGGCCGAGTCGCTTAGAGTTGTGCTGTTGCGATATACAGCATCGAAATCATCTGCATTTATTTATTCTTTTGGTCAAATTTCTTACCCTCCCCATCGCGAGTGAGGACTCTCTACTTCTACCTTAAACTTGGATTTGAAGCTCTCATTTGGCACGCATGCATGTGCGTGTCGAACCGAGCTATACGTTTGGCAGGAGAGGTGAGTGATTGGTGATGAGTGATGTGAACGTGCGGGTGGTGGACCATGATCTTGCGTCCGATTGTACTACTGTATTGGGCCGTTTGATGTTGTCAGTGTAGAGACACTTCTATTCTGTTTGGAGTTGTGGATCATGAACCCATTTCACCAACGCAAAACCACGGGAGTGGAAAATATTGTCCATCATTTTATGTGAGATCTAGTCTATCGACCGTTGCAAGACATACATTGTAGAGATATCCCAAAAGCGCAATTTCCAACTCTGCTTCCACCAACTATATCTGTATCTTAGATTGCCAACACAAGCTCTAAAGCAGGGATATCAAAAACGAGTGAAAACGAAGCAGACTTTCCAGTGCGCTTTAAAGTAAAGGGGGGGGTGCTCAACCATGCTTAACATGCACCTTCTCACCCGAATCGGAATCATCGATCCCATGCTTCCCCTTAGCCCCCGCATCCAAGCTCATATTGCGCGGCACCAAGCTCCCCTGTCGATGAGTGGGATATCCAGTCTCAGGATCAACGACGCTATTGCCCCGATGCGCAGCCTGCACGAGTTCCGGATTCTGCTCGACGAGGACGGCGAAGTTGCGCTCGGCTTCCCAGTTCCAGATGGAGTCGGAGGCGAAGACGAGGTTCATTTGTTCGAGGGTGCGTTGGTTCGTTTCGGGGTAGAGGGCCCAGACTATGACGAGGGTGGCGGCGTTGACGGCGCCGAAGAGGTAGAGGGTTTTTTCGTTGAGCTTTTTGAAGATTGTGGGGAGGAGGAGGACCTGGGGGGGGGGTGAGTGTTAGTGATGGGGTTCATTCGTGCGTGTGAGGGGAGGGGGGATGGCTTACTGTCCAGCCGTTGCCGATGGACCAGCCGACTACACCCCATGCGTTACCTCGGGCTCGGACTTCCAGGGGGAAGATCTCGGCTGGGTAGAGCCAGGGTACGGTAAGCCATGTTGCGCCGAAGATGGCGGTGAAGAGGAAGACGAAGAAAGTGGCTGCGCCACCGACTCCTGATACGTCTTCGTGCCTGGCGGCTTTATTGATGGTAGCGCGAGCGAGACCTCCGGCTGCGAACATGCAGATTCCTTGGCCTATTGAACCCCAGTAGAGAGTCCAGCGGCGGCCGATGCGATCGAGAGTGAAGACACAGAGCAGGGTCGAAAACTGGGTTTGTCAGTCACGGTCCAAACGACGGTTCACGAGTAAAGTCTGAGCCATACCATATACGTGATATCATTGAGACCTGAAACCCACTGGCGATCCTTGGCTGAGATACCTGCGATACCGAAGATTGTGGGACCGTAGATGGTAATACCGGCGATACCAATCCTGTGTGCACCTTTATTCAGCTTTACCCTGTGACATCCAGACCGAATTGCAAGGCACGAAGTTTGAACGACAGTATTTTGAACAACGGCGTAAATAGGGTCAAAAGCATTTGTAGGTGTACACACCATTCTTGGAGAATTTGTAGCCAGATGACCAATTGAACACGACGTCCAGTATGGAGCTTCCCGGAGCCCCAACCAAAGAACATGGCCAGATAACTGTTCTGTTTCGATGTCTTGCGCTCCAATTCAACGATGTTGCAGATGTCTTGGAACTCAGCTTCTGCCTGGCCATCGCCTTCGCCACGGAGACGGCCGAGGATAAAACGTCCCTCCTCGTTGCGTCCAACCTTGATCAGCCAACGTGGTGACTCGGGCATGAGCCAGACGACGAAGAACAAGAATATCAGAGGGACGATTTGGAAGGCGATGGGGAAGCGCCAGATGAATGAGGAGGTACCGTCACCATAGAATGATGTACCACTAGCTTCAAGTCAGCGCTGGCCAGAAGGAACAACCTAAGCAACGTACTATTCAATCCAGTAGGCAGCAACGACACCAAAGATGTTGAGCGTGAACTCGATGGCGACGAATTGACCTCGCGAAGTGTGACTGGCTGTCTCGGTAGCCCAAACAGGAGTAATAGCGTTCAATATGCCAGTACCGATACCGTTGAATACACGAGCTGGAGGTGAATTAGCTCAAGGCTGCAACGTAGTCGAGATGGTTGAGCATTACCGCAGAACATCCACTCGCTGTTCTGAGCAGAACATTGAAGGGTTGCACCAATGATGGCCCATATCGAGGCAACCGCAATAGTCTTGATACGTCCATACCGATCGCCAAACCAACCTCCAAGGAAGGCACCGAAGAGGGTTCCTGGAAGATAGTAGACTGCGACCTAAGGCCTCATGAGTCCAAGTTTTCCGCATCGAGTTCAAGCCGGAGACTCACAATGCCTCCCTGAAGAAGCGGCTTCGCAACGGTGACCTCTTTTCCATCCCAATCACCGAAGCCCATGGTCGTCGCATAGTTGCGATTGTTGTTGACACCACCCATGACACCCTGGTCATAACCGAAGAAGAAGATGGACAGCGAGGCCACGGCATTGATGGCTATCAGCAGCGACCGCCCCTCGAGCCGGCGGGCGACGTTGAATTTTGAAATTCTCTCCATGCTTGTAGACAACGCAGGCGGGGTAGAGCGAACGAGCAGGATCGGAAGATTCGAGAGTGTGCGCACGCGCAAATATGGCAGAGAGAGAGGGGAGGAGAATGGAGAAGAGAGATCGAAGGTGGGACGATGGAGGAATAAATTGGCCCACGGTAGCTATCGAAGGAAGCGTAGATCAGTACGCCACTGCAGCCTCCGCCGGGCTAGGATTTGCATGATTGACTGTGAGCTAGACGCGACACGCGCAAAGAGAGGGAGGAGAATGCTGAGACGAAGGAGATCCTGGCTGCGGGCTGCCATTGGACCAGCCCGGTGCAGGACGATGGTCGAGTGCGCTGCGTGACGTTGATCTGGATACAACTATAATCTGATGCTGCGAATCCCCACATTGTGCTGCCGTTTGGGGGCTGAACGGCCCGCTAGTGCCTGTCGTGCAGGGCCAGAGAGCGACCCTTGGCTGGGATATGGCATTGTTATCACAGTCGGGATTGGGTCGCATATAACGGCGGCAGTATCGACATAGTCTCAAAGTATGTTGAGTCGTGTGATCGAGTCGGAAGCTTTCAACCCTTGCTTTCTCGCGACGTCGCATTTATATTGCCGGCACGCAGGACATATTTATGCAATTTGCCATGCGCTCCATAGGATTGCTGGAAAGACAAACCTTGAGTCCAGTTGCGGATCTTGCTGAAGGCACAGCTGACTCCTGGCTGGTCAAATAAGACCCCCAGAGACAACAGTGTCGGGCTTGCAAGGTTACCCCAGACTGCCAAGACCCAGCAACCGAGACGACATTGGCACTCCCTTTCGATGCCAGCATGTGACCCTTGCTCTACACTGTCTAGTAGACGAATACATGGACCACGCATTGTTCTCCCAATTCGAAGTGCAGCAGTTGGACGCGACGATGGCGACTCTGGACAAGCAGAAACGTCAACATAATTCGACGCTAATACCCTAAAGTCCGCTGAGCTTAGTACCGTGCCTTCGGAGCTCCACTTTTTCCTTCTATGGCTTTTCTAGCGGCCTTCTAGCGTATGATCGACCGAACCACGATATGATAATCGCGTGCCTCCCCGCTTTCGGCAGTGGTAGCTGGAAGCCTCGAAGCCGTCGGCCATTGGAAATGCAGCGTCAATAGAAAGATGTTGTTCCAGCGTGTATAGCCTCAGCTTGCAGCTTCCAAGGCTGTCATCTGCTGGCCAATCACGCTCCCATACCTCGATTGGGAGCGTCAGCTTGAAGGATCACCCTGCAGCCGGCGGCAGCGACGAGCATTCGACCAGCGACTTGGATTGGCTCGAAAGTGTGGGGCTCTCCTCCTTTCTCTGGAACGATGCGTTGCCGCTGAGCTAGGTCATACCATCGACGCTAGCAATTCCGGGTGACTGGTGGGCGCGACACATTGCAATGTGGGATGACTCGTATCTGAGTGGGAGCCCTTGTTTTGTGTTTTGAAGTCTCGGCCAGCCTTTCGATCCTAGGATACGTGGCTGAAAGACGTTGGCCCCTTGAATGCGGTGTAATTGGTTAGGTAATATCACAGCTGTTGACAAGTCCACCCAAAGCGGTTTTCCGTGGGTGGAAAATTTGCTTGGCATAGAACAGTATGCAGGTAAGATTAGAATTCTGGATCCTGCATCCCAGATTGCATTTGCTGGTCGCCCAGTCGTCCGAATAAATCACAATCATCATGTAGTTTCCAGTATCAGTAACCTAATCTGGACCGATGTGGTGACATCGCTTGAACTTCAAATGCTCGCCTGCATGACTGCCTCAATTGCTTCCTTCGACCACCCCACGTCTTGGTGAAATGCCATACCTGGTTGCACTGCACTCGCCGAGCATATCAGCCAACCAGTGTGTCATGATGGAAATGAAAGAAGAGGTCTGATGGCTCTGCAGGGCATTTCCTTGGAAGCTTTTGTTGGCTGTCTTGGCGATCGGGGAGACTGTCATGGGGTCCTTGACAAATCCATCGCTTCGGTTGGACGACTTCCAGCCCAGCGAATGGCGGGAGCATTGACACACCAAAGCAATTTGGCCTGTGAGTAGCTAGAGTTGTGGAATTCCAATGAGCGGAAATCTCATCCTCGAATAATAACCACCAGTAGGGGTTGGAGAAGCTGCTTGGGTTTTTGCTTAGGCAATGATGAGTCATGAACGATATGAATTCACGCAACGTGATCCTTGCGGTGAAAATGGCCTTCGCATACATTGCTGATATGGACACTGATGCATGGAAAATGCTTCGTAATGAAAAATGTTCATCTATAGTCGTTTCATGACTCCGTCAGCGTTCGTCCTCGCAAGGGAAGCCTTCGATATATCTTTCACCGTCCTGCAACCTGTTAATTGCATGCATCTTCTAAATTCATTATGCATCGTTTCCAGCATGAATCTCACCCCAGCTTCACCATCATACTACCGAGCAAGCATAGCGTCAGCTCAGAGATTGGGAAGCTACCGCCAGAGAAGAGATCACTTACTGCCAATCCCCAAATCGCTGGTCTCCCAACCCAACAACAATCTGCCCCCAGCGCCAGCGCTTTGAAAACATCCGTACCAGATCTAAACCCACCATCAACATGCACCCCAATCCTCCCCCTCGCAGCCTCCACACACTCCGGCAACGCATCAAGTGTGGCAACAACCCCATCCAATTGCCGTCCACCATGATTACTCACAATGATTCCATCGCATCCATACGCCACAGCTAACGCCGTATCTTCAGCCGTCAGCACACCTTTGATCCATATCTGTAAATCCGTAACGCTTTTCAACCACGGTATGTCGCGCGCCCAATTATGCGCATCGTCGTTGAAAGCCACGAATCCAGAATCATGCGTCTGGCTTCTTATTTTTTCGGTAGTCATGTTCATGATTGGGAACTCCAGACCTTCAGGAGTGCGGAAATCGTTGCGCCATTCGTTGTAGCGGACTCCTAGGACGGGTGAGTCGGCGGTCAGAAATATGGCGGTGCAGCCGGCGGCTTCGGCTTGCTTGATAATGCTTTCCTGCAAAGCCCGGTCCTTCATAGTGTATAGTTGTATGGCATGGTTTATTGGCCCGATACTGAGTCCGGCAGAGCGAACGGCTTCGATGGAGTAGTTTGAGAAGGAACTTATTGCCATGTTGACGCCCTCGTTTGCACATGCTCGGCTGTTTGCTAGTTCGCCGTCGGGGTGCGCCATTGCTTGCAGGCCTGCTGGAGATACGGAAAGGGGAAATGAAATCTTGCGACCCAATGACGTAGTCGATGTGTCTACGCCAGAGACATCGACGAGGACACGTGGTCGTAGCCGGTATCTGGAAAAGGCGCTCGAGTTTTCATGGATAGTGAGCTGGTCAGTGGATCCTGAGTTGTAAAATTCTGGGTATCGAAAAATGTGGTCAATATGATACAAATCAAGAGCAATGTGACTAAAGTAGCCAGACCTGCATCTTGAGCTTACACCTCTGAATATCGACTTTTCCAGTATTCAGTATTATGTTCCAAACAAGGACGAAAGATTAAAAGCCCGTAGCTTTTCAGGATTCGTCACATGAAAAACGTGGACATGATTACCTCGTGCACTCTTGGGAAGCTTCTTGGAAGCGGCTTCCTTCATATCAGCAATGGAAAGGATGGCTGTCCCCGAGTCCGAGACTGGTATCGGGACTGGTGCACCACCAGCCATCTTAATGATCTTGGTAATTCCTTATGCTGATGCAAATGTCGTCGTGCTCTCTGGGTTGATAGGTTATCTGGGAGTTCTGGTTATCTCCACTCACGTATTGCCTAACCTGAATGATGCCTAGCGCCTTGGCTTTGTCCAGAACGGCAAGATGTTAGCCGGATCAATATACTTCTAATTTGATTCGATTCCTATTGAGGCTGGTTCAATGGTGGATGTCGGGTCTTATTCTCAAGATGCTTGGAGAAGTGAATCTCCGAGACGCAGAAAAGAGGGACGACACAAACGTGCTGCGGAAGAACTATATCCAGTCTGCTCCGTGAACACATAGACAGGTACCGACCAAGGACGCTTCTAAATAGTCACGATCCTTTGTCTTCAGAGCACACTACCCCGCTATTGCCTTTAAGCAGGTGTAGTACTGCCAGTCGCAGATTTATTCTCCTGGTCCAATTCCGCTACTTTTTTCGTGAATATATCTCCAGCTCCTCGCCATGTAGGTGCAATCATTCGGTCCTTTAGCTCTAGCAGGTTCGGCAACAGCGCCATAGAGAATGCCTTACAAGTTTCCTAACTCTATGTGTCAGCGATTTCTCTCTTGGGATTAAAGTATCCCCAATCCAGAATAGGATTAGAAGTCTCGGATAAATCCTCCAGGTTCGGGAATCGACCCAACAGAGTTTACACTTACTCTTGGGAGTAGCAAAGGGATGTGACTGATTGTGATGTACGATAGCGGAGGGTTCCCGAAGCCTGGAATGGCGATGTTTGGAGAATTAAACATGTAGCCTTGTTACAGAACGGAATCGGATTTCTAGGATTTCTTGTCTCGCCTTGTGAATTGGATGAGTCAGAGTGTTCAAATTTATTCAGGTGAATGCATTCAGGCATATGACTTACAGCTACATCGCAAGCAACAGCTAATGGTCTCCTGCCTTCTTGGAGAAATTCTTCGGTGACAAATCTGGGGATATCGGCCGACAGGTATATACAATATCTACCGCCAGATGAGAAGCGAGATAGGAAATTTTTCCAACCAGCTTGGCCTTTTCAAAATTGTATGTGCGTGCTGACAAGACCAGATCAGCATCGATGGTAGGGAGGACGGTTCAGGGTCCATACTGTTTCAGTGGGACTATGTACGATCTGTCAGCTTGCCGACGCAACCGTGAGAAAGGCCAAGGACTGTACAGCTTCCTTCAGGCAATTCCTTCAGGCCCATGATGATGTGCTGTCGATCATCCAAGTGTCAGCTATAGCGCCTACCAGATACTTGATCCGCGGAACGGAGGATCATACCGAGCTAGCGCATCCGACTATGAGCTTGTTGGCACCATGGTACACCTGGGACATCTTCGAGCTCTCTATCATCAAACATTCTTGCTGGGCTCCGCTCGACATCGATCATGAAGCTTTTGTCGAGGAGTTGGCGAACAGTCGAGAGGGTCACTGCGATTTCGGTTGTGAGGACATAACCTCTGACGATATGAAGTAGGACTTCCCAACTTGCAGGCTGAACGGTGCTTGCGCTATTGAGGTCGTTTATCTGTCCTGGTGAATGGTGATTTTTTGATTCACACGATGAGGGTCACGGGTGCCATTGCTATATAATGAAGCTGCTATTTGTTCAGGCGCGGAAGTGAAGCTTGAGAATTGTATCTGTGGCTCAAGAGACGAAGGAAGGCGACATCTAATGCTAGTAAGAAATCTTCTTCGCGCGACTTCAGACAATTCACATCCTAATGATCATGAGGAATATTGTGATCTCCACCTCTTGGTCTACATTCACATCTTGCCAATCCGGATATAGTTGACGTCCGCAAATGGAAATGCTAGGGCCCAACTGCCCAATAAGCGCATCAGGCATGACAACACGCCTGACAAATTTAGCACATCGCATTCTTCTAGGAGTTTCCCACAAACCTTCACCAGGATTGTTGTTTGGTGGGGAGAGATACATGCTGGTAGGTCTGTTACAAAACATCGTGTTCAAAGAGGGGCAGGACATATTTGATATTGGTCATATGGAGGAGCTGAGGGCCTTGTTTTGGCGGGATCGATGGGTGCAATGTAGTATGTAGTTCGGTGTGCTAAGCAATCCTACAAGCACAAATGTATCCCACATTACCAGCGATGATGAATTACGAAAGTGCCTCCAATGAATTTCGAGCATTGGACAAGCGATTGTTACTCACTCAAGTATGACCAAGCTCCGCAGTACTTGCAAAATGAATGAACACGATGCAAAATATGGTTTCCTGGTGTGCGCGTTGCTATGCATCC
>JAABUL010003985.1_pt1 | contig 20706 bp, 34 predicted proteins | sample 5559151 | NCBI WGS metagenome assembly JAABUL01 (sample SAMN10711876, study PRJNA513368) | rock metagenome | isolation source: Antarctica rocks | place: Antarctica: Victoria Land, Pudding Butte sud | reverse complement strand
AGGGGGGCCAAATAGCAGCTAGGAACGAAGAACAGGAAAGAGGCTCGCGCCTTGAACACCTCCATGAACGCGTCCTTCTCGTCCATCGACCAGAAGGACAGCGGGCGGCGCTGCATGACATCCCCGCCGACGCCGCCGCCGCTGCCGGCGGACTGCAGTGCCTCGCCGCCGCCGCCAGGCGGCTCATCGGCGCCCTCCTGCTGCTGCATTGGGATGTCCTGCGCCTGTTGCGGCGCTTGCTGCTGCGGCTGCTGCTGCATCTGGGTATCCTGCTGAGGCTGTTGCTGGTCCTGCTGCTGGGCGAGCTGCTGCTGGGCGAGCTGCTGCTGCGGCGAGTGCTGCTGCTGCTGCTGCTGCTGCTGCAAGCAGCACAGCAATGCCGTCATTCTTTATTTGCCTAGGCGCACAGCCCTCCAGGCACGGTCGGCGGGAGCATCAAAATACACAAGGCGCGCCATCCAAAGCACGGCCTGCTGTCGGCCGCACGGCAGCAAAAGTTCGGGCAAACACAATCTGCCACAGGCCCCTGAAGAGCATCACCTGGGGTCTGCCGCCGCCGCCGGCTGCCGCGAGCACCGCCATGAGCGCCTGGTGCTCCGCCTCCTGCTGCTGCCGCTGCTGCTGCAGCACCTGATGGTGCTGCAGGTGCTGATGCGGCTGGTGCGGGTGCTGCAGCGGCATGCCGCCGCCGCCAAAGCCGCCGCCTAGGCCGTTCGGCAGGCTGGCGGCGGACGCTGGGAAGTCGCCCGGGCCGAAGCCACCGCTGGCGGGCAGGCCGGCGGTGTGCGGGACTCCGCCGCCGCTGCCGGCGTAGAGTCCCATCATCATCAGCTGCTGCTGCTGCGGCGACAGCAGGCCCGCCATGTGCGCCTGCCGCAAGAAGGATGTGTCTAGCTCAGCACTTGTCCGTGCACGCACGAATCTCGTCTAGTCACACAGATTGCATCCCACATGTTCCGCCAGACACTGACCATGTACTCGGCATAGCTGCAACTGAGGCTTACTGAGGCCGCTGACGCGAAGTAGGGATCACCCAGACCTCTCGACACCAATCACATCATGCCAACACAGTGGTACAGCGGTTGACAGGTGGCTGCACCTGCAGCATGGCCGCCTGCACCGCCTGCTGTTGCTGCTGCTGGTGGTGCGCTGCGAGCGCGGCGGCGTGCTCCGGCGCCAGCAGCCCCGCGAGGCCGGCGTAGGGGTCGCCGCCCGCGCCGCCGCCGCTGGCCGCCAGATGTGCCAGCAAATGCGCCTGCAAGCACAGCGAACTCGAACAGGCGCTCGAACAGAAGCGCCAACAGCTGCGCCTGCAGTTCAGCGTTTTAAGGTCTTTAGTGTCAGAGCGCGGCATCAGAAAGCAAAACATCCTGCCAGATGCAGGACAGCGGGGTCAGAAGTGTTGTGCAGCAGCCCACCCTGATTGCAGCGAGACCAGTGCCCGATTGAAAGGTCTGAAAATCGGGAGACCAAGCTGACAAAACATCCAGCCACCTGAAAGGGGTCGCCCTGGCCCTGCAGGCCGCTAGCAAAGTGCTGGTGCTGCTGCTGCGGCGCGCCGGCCGCCGCGAGCACCGTCGCGAGCTCGTGGCTGCTGCGGCCCTGTGCCAGGCCCGTCAGCAGCGCATCCACCGCCCTGCGCCAAAGGGGCAAACTGTCAGATGTCTTGACAGGGTGGGATTAAAACAACAACAGAGCCAGACGCGGCAGCTGTTTACGCCGCACAAGTATGGAGCGGAGCCTTTCGACTGCCCTTCACTTTCCTGAACATACTGAACACCGAAGAGGCCTATACGATACCGAGTCATGATGTTCCACAAGATATCTTGCGCCGTTGCAGTTTCGGGAGTTCGAGGGGCAGCGCGCACTGTTGGTCGCCGAACTGCTCGCCGCCATAGCGCGCCTGCCCGTGCGGCTGCGGCGGCTGCCCGTGCTGGTGCTCCGGGCCAGCGCTTTGTGGCGGCAGCCGGCTGCCCTGCTGCTGCTGCGGCTGGTGCGGGGCGCCGGCGGCGCCACCGCCGGCGGCGGCTGCGGCGAGCGTGGCGGCGCGACGGGCGATCGACCGCTCTTCCACCATCTCGTCCAGCCCCAGCCGCCTGTCAGCCAGAAGCGCGGTGTGTGAGAAAGCTCGAGCATGGCGCCTGTGCACTACGTCACGAGGTTTCACAGGAGGGCACCGGCACGAGATTGAGCGAGCACATGTGTAGGAACGAATGCTTGCATACGAGTGCCAGATACAAGTGCACATGCAAGCAGCAGAGGGGGCCCGCACTTGCGGTTCTTCTGGTAGAACTTCTTGACAGCGCCGATCGTGCGGTTGCCCATGTCGCGGGCGATGAGCTTCGCGTCCCGACCGTGCGCTCGCACCCCCTCCAGGAACGCCTCCTCGTCCGCCTGCCGAACACGGGTGTTGACACCTTTAGGGTGCTGTGCCTCGGCGACTTGAATGTCCGCCGTGACGGGCGCCGCTGCATTTGGCGGCACGGGGCATTGCTTGAATGGGCTAGAATGCGTAAATGCAGTCCAAGCGCGGACGCCCGGTCGCCGAGGACGCTGCCGACTTCGAACTGCCAATTTGGCTGTTATCAACGAGATGTTTAATTCGGAATGACAGTCTGAACGCACCTCGGTCCAGGCGCCGGATGCCAAGTCGCCCATCTGGCTGCCGTCCTCCGACGGCCGGTGCTGGAGCGTCAGGTCGTTTGCGCTGCCGCCCGCAGCCACGCCGAGGCCGCTGTGCATGCCCGCCGCCGCCGCCGCCGCCGCAGCGGGGTCGCCGTAGGGCGGCGGGCCGCCGGGCCGGCGCGGCGCCGAGCGGAAGCCCTTTGCGGCGGAGCCGCCCTGAGGCGGCGCCGCCACGCGGACGCCGCCGCCGGAGCGGTGCGCCGCGCGCGGCGCCGCGTCGCTGCGGCCTGTATTCAAGCAGAAATAGCGGTGAGATGCTGGCGTCCAAAGACGCAGGGAGTGACTCACATTCCTGCGGGCATGCCCGGGCTGCGTCAAATAGATGCATGACATGCGGAAGAGCTTGGGAGGACCGGCATTGCACCTTGGGTCGTGCCTGCGGCTGGCAAGGAAGGAAGGAAGGAAGGAAGGAAGGAAGGAAGGAAGGAAGGAAGGAAGGAAGGAAGGAAGGAAGGAAGGAAGGAAGGAAGCGGCATCATCAATTCACCCGCAGCGGCGGGCGCGGCAGCCGCCTGGGCCGGCAGCGCCAGGCGCGTCGCGGGCGGCGCGCCCCAGTTGGCGCCCAGGTACGCCGGCAGCCTCGCACGCGACTCCGTCTGCAGGGCGCATTCGTAAAAAGTTTGCGAGAGTTTCAAGGTACAGATATCGAGGGCCTCCGTCATTCAGCTGCGTGCTCCAGGTGGACGGATGTGCCCAGTCACCCGAAATGCAGTTCTCCAGCGGCCAGACGAGATGCTGCGACCACAAAACAAGCATGTGCAGTGACGAGTGACAACAGGGCAGACCACTGCGCACCATCGTGCGGCGCTTCTTGAGCTGCAGCTTGCGGCGCACGGCGGCAAATTCGTCCAGCTTTTGGGTGCGGTAGTAGAACTGCACGCAGTCGCCCGGCGTGCGCCGATCCAGGTGCTGCGCGATGCGCACAAAGTCCTGCACCCCACAAAACGGGTTCACATTTTGTGTTGTTGTCTGTGTTGTGTTGTCTGTGCTACTGTTTCGGAGAACACCAGTGACGCTGACATGCAGGACGTGCACGACACTGGTGTTTCCCCGCAGCTTTGCAAGATGGAGCATCTGGCGCAGCCTGGAGTGTGCCGTGGCACGGCAGCTAAACCCTAAACCCTAAACCCCAACGTCTGTTTATGGCCAGGCCTGCAGCCTCCTGCGGAGCCCCCTGACGACAGCAAACTCATTGCAAGCCGAGACAGGCATGTCAACAATCCAGCAAAGGCCACTCGCGTGTTGACTGCAGCGGTGAAGAAGATGTTCAATACACCAAGCAGCTGACCACCCCGCGGCGGGATCCTTCAAAGCTGCCCAGCCGGACGAGAAACCGACCAATCAGGAAACCAATCAGACGTACAACCACAAGTCAGCTGACCTTGGGGAACTGCAGGAACTTGTCCAGAAAGACGCGGCGCTCGGCGGGGGTCCAGGCGGCGATATCCCGCTCCGCCTGGAGCGCGCCCACCGGGTCCTCCACCAGCGCGTTGCGGCTCAGAAAGACCTGCGCCGCTCGCTGCCTGCCGTCCAGGTGCATTGCCGGGCACTGCGGGAGCGGTGGGAGGATGTCAGCCAAATCACCGGGCAATTCTACTAGGCAGAACTCCCCTTTGCACCCATACGTCCACGAAGCTGCCGCTCATCTCGTGACTAGCAACCACAGTTTGTCCCTCGGCATATCGGTCCGCCGCGGCGTTTCGAGCAATGTCAGTGACAAAAGCTCGGCAAGGCGGCCCCGAAATCCATGAAACCCCATTTTTGTGTGCGAGCGCGCAACTCGACTGCACCTAAACTTGCAGTTTCACAATCGCTAAACCCCACCTGGCACATGGTGTGCATGCGGTCCAGCGCCTGCAGCCGCTGCATCATCTGCGCCTCCTCGTATTGACTACGCGCAAAGCCGGCGCCGCCAAAGCCCAGCCCCGAGCGACTGGAGGAGGTGCGAAAGAGGCCGCCGCGCGCCGCGATCGCCGCGCGCTTCGCCGCTATGGCAAGCAGCGACTCATTCACTTGCGGGTCTGATGCTTTACGGTTTGTCCAAGTGATGCTCAACAAAGCTTTGCCGTTGCCTATTTAATGCATCGTGCGGGACGAGCACATTGCGCCGCGATCGCCGCGCCCTTCGCCGCTGCGGCAGGGGCACAAGGACGGTGAGATCAGGGTGCACATGCCGCAAGTATGTGCATTGGGTGCAGGTGCCAATGATGCTGCCTGCACTGGCTGGCCCATCAGGTGGTGGTCGATGGCTTCAGATCAGAAACGAAAGCACATCCAATCACACTTCGAAAAGGGGAAGAGGCTGTGCGCAACACAGCACTTGACGCGCGCAAGGCACGCACCCTCCACGCGCTGGCGCAACCGCTCGAAGTGCCAGCGGTACTCGAGGCCGAGCTCAGCCTCCTTTGTGCGAGATGTCGCCCGTCGCCGCGCCAGCACTGCCCGCATCGCCGGCTCTGCCGCCGCATGGCTCGCCAGATTGGCGTGGAACACCTCCAGGTCCTTTGGAGCAAGAGAAAATCTGATGTAAACTGGAGTTGTCAGGGTGGAGGCGTGCAGGGCTGTCATCAGATTCACGAGCGCGGACCAAGTCCAGGTCCTGTGGTGGTGATGAAGTGGTCAGGCCCGGAGAACAGGATGACTACACCCTGGGAGTCTGCACACAGATGCGGACGAGCTTCTGCAGGGCCACAGCCTGGACTCGCTGCGCCGCTGATGTGTGACGCGAGTGGCGGTGCAAATGTGGCACCTGCGGGTTGCGCCAGCTATTTAGGGTTTATACGACGCAGGCTCAGCTGGCCTTCGAGGCTGAGATGCACATGATCTGTGAGACGTTTTCGACCGACCCTGGTCCCCTCCATCTCCAGAGCAGGAAGTGGCCACCTGGGGCTCGGCGTATAACGCAGCGTCGGCGTCGGCGCGGCCCCGCTGCGCCTCCGGCAGCGCCGCCGACAGCGCCTCGCGCGCCTTGGCCGCCGCCGCCCAGTTGGCGGCCAGCACGGCGGACACCCAGGCCTTGCGGTCGCCGGCGCGCCCCTGCAGGATGCCCGCCGTATCGCCCAGCTGCTCCGTGCGCACCTGGGCAGGATATGCCGACTGCAAATGGAATATCTTGTGCGTCTTGGACTATGATGTCGAACATGGAGCTAGGGCGGTCGCCAGCACGGCATTAAGAATGCCTGCCGTCTCTCCAGCTGCTCCGTGCCCATCTGGCCATCCAAGATGCTGTTCAATAACCAATTTGTACGCATTTTGATGCTGTTGAAGGTGCAACAAGATGGTGGTGGGTCTCTGCACATGATGTGCTGCTCGATGGTTGGCCGCCGTGCTGTGCACTTGTCCAACTGGACTTGCCAGCCGCTCATAGCTGAGCTTCCGCAATGCAGACATTGCGGCCATATCATGTCACCTCTGTCATTTCCGGCGCCGCCAGCATCTCCTCCACGGCAGCCGCCTCTGCCACCGCCTCCACCTCTGCGGCGGCCGCCGCCTCGGCGATGCGCGCCCCCGCCGCTGCCCCGCTGGTCGTCTGCGGCTGCTCCGGCGACGCCGCGCCGTCCGAGACCATGTCCTCGGCCTCATCCATGCCAGCCCCTTCGCCGGCGATTTCGCCGTCGCCGAGCGCCTCCAAATGCAGGCTGCCGGAGTCCGTGCGGTGCCGCAGCAGCAGCCGTTTGCGCATGGGCGTTGCGTCATCGGCGGCAGCATCACTGCCGGCGGCATACATGGCGCCGGCCGGCGAGGGGAAGCCATCGCCGTCCTGCGCCGCCAGCTGAGAGAGTCCCATCGCCAGGCCCTCCACCACATCTTCCACGTCTGAAGAGTGCGCAGAAGCCGGCGGCGAGGCGGGCCGCGGCGACGACGGCAGCTGTGGTGAGGGCTCGGCGGCAGCGGCCTCGGCGGCCGCGGCTGCTGCAATTGCTGCTTCCACTGCTTCCAGCTTCTGCAGCGCCAGTGCCGCCAGCTCCGCCTCGATGCTGGACAGATCCGCATCCACCTGCCGCGAGGTGCAGTCATTCACATCAATGTACGATGGACGCTGTTGCAAGCTCATATTTTCATTCGCAGCTTTCATTCGCAGCCGCAGCCAGTATGAGCGGCTTCACCATTCTGGTGTGATCAGCGGTCAAAAGGGACGCACAAAGTGTCCACATCATACGTCCCTGCAGCCTCGCACCTGCTCCATGGTGGTCATCAGCTCCAGCTTCGACGGCAGCGGCGGTTGCGGAGATGCCGGCTCCGCCGCGGACTGAGGCTCCGCGTTTGCAGCCGCCACCGCCATGCCATTGGCTGACGGCGCGTCGGCGTCCGGCATGGGCACATCCTGCGGCGGCTCGACAGCAAGCGCTGTCCCATCTGCCTGGTCGGGGCCTGCGTCGGGTGCTTCGGGCTCGCCGGCAGGCGCCTCCTGCTGCTGCTTTTTGCGCTGCACGCCGTCCGGGCTGCTGCGCAGGCGCGCCAGGCCCTGGCCCCAGCCAAGACGGCGGCGCTTCGGCGCGGTGGCGCCGCCGTCGTGCGCCGCATCGCCTTGTGCCTCCTGGCCGTCGCCCTGCTGCGAGGCAGACGGCGGCGATGCAAGGTCCGCATCGCTGTGGTGATCCGGGCTGACGAACCCCGGCGGCAGGTCGGCCTCGCCGCCGGCGTCCGGCTCGGTCTTCAGTGGCGGCGGCAGCGCCTTTGAGTTTGGCGTGGCGGCCGACGGCGGCTCGCCGAGCGGTGCGCCTGCCGCAACGCCGCTGTCGAGCAGCTGCCCCGACTCCAGCGACTTGACGGGCGAGTGCTCCGGCAGCGTCGGCAGCCGGCTGGCGTCTGCGGTTGTTGCGGCTGCTGCGCCGGGCGAGGCGCGCCGGGGCGGCGGCGGCGGCAGCTGTTGTCTGATGTCGTCGCCGCCGCGCAGAACTCGGGCGCCCCCACCGCTGGGCTGTGCCCGGGGGCTGTTTGGCTGCGAACCTGCGCCGGGCTGCGATGAAGCGTAAGGTGCCGAGACGGACCGCAGCAGCGACCTGTCGCTGTCCCAGCCGGACCGCCGGGAATGCGAGCTGCGCTCGTGCTTCCCGACGCTGGCGCCGCCATCACCATCCCATCCGCCGCTGGCAGCTCGGCCCGGCGACAGCAGCTCCCCTGCTTCCGGCGCGCCGTGGTTGCTGCTGCTGCCGCCGCTGCAGCGCAGTGGTGGCGGCGGCCCGGCGTGCCGGCCAGCATCGCCTCCCGGCGGCGGCGGTGGCAGGTCCGGTGAGCCGCGGTAGCCGAAGCCCTCGCTGCGCTGCCGCCGCACCCAGCCTGGTGGCGGCGGGCCGCCAAAGTTGCCCGGCGGCTGGCGGTCGGCGCCCCGCGGGCCCGGGAAGCTGCGGCTGCGCGGTGCGCCGCCAAAGCCTGCAAGCGCATCGAACGAGGGTAGCGGGTCCACTGATACAATCTCGGAAATGTGTGCCAGTGCTGAATAGCATCGAAGGTGCCGGCTGGCTGGTGATGGCCAACATGTTGAACAGCAGGGACAGCAGGATTCAGATCGAAGCAGGGTGGACCAGCGCGATAGCGCAGCAAGTGGCAAATTTGATGATTGCTGGAAATTTCGAGGCGGAAGGCAAAGTGTTGGGCTTGTCGGAGGGCGGTTCCGCGGTGATCAGCACCGAGACATCCTCTTTGCACGCACCTCCGTTGCCGGCGGGGTGACCGCCTCCCTGGCGTCCCTGAAAGCCTGCAGGTCGGCCATCGCCCTCGAAGCCTCCGTTGTACCGCGGCTCGAAGCCGGGCGGGCCCTCGAAGCCCGGCGGGCCGGGGCCATCGGTGGGCGAGCAGGGGCTAGCAAAGCCGGGCGGGAAGGCGCCTTCCGCCGGGTGCTCGCCACCCGGGAACCAGCCTCGGGTACTACCTCCACCCCGCTCCCACTGCGAGGCGGGACAAGGCTGTTAGAGGCGCTGGATCGACGATACGAGGCGCCAAAAGTGTCACGTGACCTGACGGGCACAAGCGCAAACGGCATCCCTCACCTTGCCAAAGTTGCGCGTCTCGTGACCGCCGCGATGGAGCCGTGAGCTATAGTCTGCGCCGCGCTCCTGCGTCAGAAGGGTGAACGGTTGGGTCGCATGACCCGAACATCCAAGGGTAGTACAACTGCACTGGGGGTCCCCTCAGGCGAAAACCGGGTCCTGAGCGCGCAAGAAGCACAAACCTGGCCGGCCCAGCGGTCCGGCTGCCGGTCCGACATTTGCAGCGCCGTCCGACAGTGCAGAGGCGCTTATTTAAACTCAGCCATGCGGCTGGCAGGCGCGGGGGAACCTGCTGTGGCTGCCCTGCATCACTCACAGCAGCTCATCCCCAACGAAAGAGAGGCTGCATAACGACGACCGCGCGCGCTTTTTGAGCGGCGATTTGGGCGTGCTGTGCAAGAAGGAAGTCGCTTAGGGTTTCTAGCTGCATCCACGACTTCCACTCTGACAAATGCCTCCTGCCTTGGAGTTCGCTGCCTTTCCACTGAGGGTTTTGCCCGTACACTCGAGACATTCTGCAGTGGGCATTTTCAACCTAATTATAATCCTCCCTGGAGCGCTCTGCTGCATAGACAGGAGCGTCCGTGAAGTGCACATCGATCAGACGCAGTTTTGGACTCGAGCAATCTGCCTTCGGTCGATTGCTGGGAGCTGGTGCAGCCTTGCTGGTCCTTCGTTTGCAAAGCTAGCAGTCCCCGTACAAACATTCACGACCTCAGAAACTTCAGGAGCTTCCAGGCCGCTAATTGCTGCTCGTATTTGCATACTGGGAGGCCGCGGTGACGCCGTGCATTACCCGCAACTTGCACTCCCTGAGTGGCTCGAGCAGCCGTTTCACAGCTTCACACAACTCTCGGTGCCGGGTACACTACGCAGAAGCACGCTGGAGGTCTTGCCGTGAGCGCGTGCCACATGCGTCCGTAGCGCGGTGTTGCAGCGGCGCGGGCTGGAACGTTCAGAGTCACCTGGCATGGAGTGAATCGGCTGCCCGTGCCGCGTGCGCCGTACGCGGGGCTGTGCGCTGGTCCGAGTCTGCCCCGCACGCTGTGACAGCCAGCAGCTGGTCGCGCCAGCGCCCGCCGCCGCGGCCGCCCCGCCATGACCCGCAAGGAGAAGGTCGCCTACTTCTATGACAGTGAGTTCCCAGCCTGACTTCCGTCCCACTTTGCGACGCTGCAGCTGTACACGGCAGCAGCCGCTATTTTGCCGAACGGCGTGTGCCAGCGTCGGCTCTGCAACAGCAGACTCGGAGAGTTGATGCCCGGCAGCGGCGTGCAACACTGAGGGCGCGCTGCCTGCCAGTGCGAGACTCAGGCAGCACAGAATCCAACAACGCCGCTGTGCATGCAGGCGAGGTGGGCTCTATGTACTACGGCCCCAACCACCCCATGAAGCCGCACCGGCTGAGCATGACGCACTCGCTGGTGCTGGGCTATGGGCTGCACAACAAGATGGAGGTCTACGTGAGTCGCCCCCGTTTCTTCAGTGCCGCACCCTTGTTGCACGTCCTGTCTGCCATCGTTTTGTCAGGGGTCATGCGAGCCACGATGTCTGCTGCTCAACCTTCTGCGACCCTGGAAAGTGTCGAGCAGCGGCCAGCGACCCGGCGTCCTTCCTGCAACGGGCACACCACGGCTTGTACACGTGCCGCTGTCAACGCTGGTCGTGCCATGTGCTGCAGCGGCCGCGGCGGAGCTACCTGGTGGAGCTGGCGCAGTTCCACAGCCCCGAGTACCTGGAGTTCCTGCAGCACATCTCCCCCGAGGCGCAGGAAGTATGTGGACAGGGAAACAACTTGGGGTTTTGAGTCATGGCATGAGCTGGAGTTCCTGCAGCGCGTCTTTCCCGAGGCGCAGGAAGTGCGCTTGATGGTGCAGGGTACAAGCTCGGGGAGACTGCAGCCCCTCCCAGCCACATGCGGTTCATTGGGGAAATGTGTCAGAATGCCGCTTTTGCCACTGTAGGATTACCACGTGCAGCTGGTGCATTACAACTTGGAAGGGGCTTGGGAGAACCCAAGATCTGCGGGCATTGCGCAATCTCATATCGATACGTAATGCTGTTCTGCCGCAGGAGCACCACGCGCAGCTGGTGCACTTCAACCTGGGGGAGGACTGTCCGGTGTTCCCGCACCTGTTCGAGTTCTGCCGCATCACCGCGGGCGGCTCCGTCGACGGCGCCGTGAAGCTCAACGACGGCCTCGCCGACATCGCCATCAACTGGGCCGGCGGCCTGCACCACGCCAAAAAGTCCGAGGTGGGCTGCCATTTCCTGGAATGCGGCAGCCTCATGCTCTGTGGCACTGCTATGACTGTGGCGGGCGGTCGAATTCCCGTCATCCCTGCACAGGCGGGCGGCTTCTGCTACGACCTGAGCATCCTGGAATTGCTCTCAATGTGTTTCAGTAATGGAAGTCAGACTTCTCAGACGTGTGTAAACTGAGCCCAGGCTTTCAGCCGCCTTGCAAGAAACTTTCTCTTTGACCTTCTGCTGTGTCAACGACAGCGGCATGCAGACCGACACGCAAGGCTGCGAGCGACCTGGTGCTGGGCATCTGAAACCACCTCAAATGAAGTATCCTCATTGTTTTCATTGACACTCAACTTTTAATGACTTTGCAATGATCCACACATAGGCGAGCGGCTTCTGCTACGTGAACGACCTTGTGCTGGGCATTCTGGAGCTGCTCAAGGTGCACGCGCGCGTGCTGTACATCGACATCGATGTGCACCACGGCGATGGTGTAGAGGAGGCTTTCTACCTCACCGACAGGTGCGCCGCCGCACGAGTACATGAGAGAATCCTCAGACGACATCATGTGCCTCGATGTGAATCATGCCAATGGCGCAGGAGAGGTCGTCTGCCTGAACGCTTGCATCAGGCCGCCAGCTTCTTACGTGGAGCAATCTCAAAGCCACACGCAACACATCTTATTTGGTGTGCATCACAGCGTTCGGCCTACTGTCCACGACCGGCGGGACTGGCCCTGGACAGGCTGCAAGGAATTTCTGCAGCCATATGCACATGCGGTGTGCAGCTCGAGGCTGGAGCCGCGGCTGACTGTGCAGTGCTGTGCAGCACAGGGTGCTGACGGTCAGCTTTCACAAGTTTGGAGACTTCTTCTTTCCCGGCACCGGCGATCTGAAGGACGTTGGCGAGGTGCGTGCGTGTGTCGGATGGCCGACCTTCAACTCCAACGCATGTAGTCATGAGATATGGATCAACGTCCCGCAGCTGGCAGTTTGTCTGCCACACAAGCACGCTGCAGCCTCACTGCTGCAGGGTCCATCCCGAAGTTGACGCATGCTGCCCACCACATGCGCCGCTGTGCACGTCAGCGGCGCCATGACACATTGTCGCTGCTTCCTCGTCATGACGGTCGCCTGACAACACGCTCGAACGGGTCCGCCTGACGCTGTCTGCCACATGCCTGCTGCAGAAGCACGGCAAGTACTACAGCGTGAACGTGCCGCTGCGGGACGGGACGGACGACGCCACGTTTCACCGCCTGTTCAAGCCCATCATGCAGGCCATCATAGACACCTTCCAGCCTGGCGCCGTCGTGCTGCAGTGCGGTGCGCGCGCCTGACTTCTTGTGCACATGGAAGTTGAGGCCGCCGTCGCAAGTGTCCAGAGCATCAAATGACATCGATGCACGGCAGTACTGGCGTCAGCATGTCTGGGTTAGCGTCAGCATGTCATGCAAGGCTAGCTCTGGTCTCGCATGTCAAGGTTAGCTCTGGTCTCGCATGCCAAGGTTAGCTCTGGTCTCGCATGCCTTCGGCATGCCGGCCTTCGATGATCCAGGTGCAAGCAGGGATGTGTGCAGGTGGCGCACAGTCATGTGAGAGAGTCTAGCAAAGTCATCTGACATGTTCCTGCTCCTGCACCAGGCGCGGACTCGCTGGCGAATGACCGGCTGGGGTGCTTCAACCTGTCGATAGCGGGCCACGCAGAGGCGGTGCACTTCATGAAGGCCTTTAAGCTCCCGCTGCTCGTCACCGGCGGTGCGCGCCTCTTTTAATTATCTGCCCTGGACCGTCTCCTCTGGAGGTATCATCAGCCAGATTGTGCGACGCGTGAAGGGCCTCTACTTGCCGCTGCTCGTCACGGCCGTGCGCCCTCCCAGCTCTGGACCCTTTCGTTTGCGAAACGCAGCTTTCGGGGAGAAGGGTGCCGACACACCTCTCAAGTCTTGCGAATGAATGCCTGCTCCCGATAAGTGCATACATTGGCAGTGCAAGCCGAACCTTGCTAGTGGATCGAAGATGAGGGGGAGCCGCTTTGCACAACAGCGGTAGTCTCATCTGCACTCAGGGGAGGATGCAGAGTGACGTTAATGCATTGCAGACGGCGGGTACGTACGTATACAGGAAGACTAACCTGGCACCTGGTGGGGGACACATGAGCGGCGGTGCTGGCAGGAGGAGTGCAGTATTTGTTACGAAACAACGCTCTGAGGAACATGCAGGCGGCGGCTACACGAAAAACAATGTCGCGCGGTGCTGGACGTACGAGACGGCGGTGCTGGTGGACGAGGACGAGGGGCTGCCGGACGACATCCCGCGATCCGACATCACACACGAGTACTACGACTACTTCGCGCCCGACCACCGGCTCAACGTGCGACAGAAAATAGAAATTTCAAATATCAATTGAATGAACATACAAAGACATTGCTTACGCACGAGTCCTACAACTACTTTGCGCCCGACCACCGGTTCAATGTGAGTCAAATCAATGACACGTACATTGCGGCCGGCAGCGCCAAAGAAACTGACGACAACAACCACCGCCTCACACCAAATCACCTGCTGAATGCGAGCTCTGCGCTTTGGGACCTGGAGAGATGAACGAATGCAAAGTGAAGGGGAGTGCATCACAGGTCTCCACTGGGCATGGCCAGCAGGTGCACTTGCACTTGTGGGGTCTGTGTTCACCCGTGACTCACAGCGTATGTCAATCTTCAGATGGCCAGCCCAGGACCATGTATGCGCGCGCATTCTGCCGCAGGTGCGGGTGCAGAAGTCGATGGACAACCTGAACACGAAGCAGGACGTGGAGCGGATACGACGGGATGTGCTGGAGAACCTGCGCCAGCTGTCCTTTGCGCCCGGTGCGTCTGCTGTCCAGCACCAGCAATGCGACACAATCCCCTGGCAATGTTCAAACCTAACGCTGCTTCACAGAGATTCTGGCAATGAGTCCCAGTCGGTCTGCACTCCCATTCTGCACCTCTGGTCTGCACCGCTGTTCCAGATGGTGGTGCTCTGGCATCTGCAAGCAGCGCTGCGGAGACAGGGGCCATGACATGAGAGTCCGGAGACACGGCGCTGCCAGCACGTGCCAGGGCATGGCACAGACAAGTGCTGGCAGCTCGATGCTAAACCCTTTTATCCATCACACAGGCATCCGGATGCGGAGTGCCACTGCTGGCACTCATCCCAGAGTACAACATCGAGGAGAAAGGGGACCAGGATCAATCCGAGAATTGACTCAAAAGCCTGCCATTCATTTGAATTCATCATTGCAGGCGTGCAGATGCGGGAGGTGCCACCACCGGCGACCATTTCGGAGTATGACACAGAGGAGGGGGAACTTATGAAACCAGAATCGCCTACAATCTACGCAATCTGACACTCCCGTTCGTCTCTTTAAACGGGCGTGCAGATGCTGGGTGTGCCGCTGCCGGCATACGTTCCAGAGCACGACACAGAGGAGGGGGGACTCATAAAATCATATTCGCCTATCATATTCGCCTGCACAATCTGACGATCACATCCGTCTCTTTGAACAGGCGTGCAGATGCGGGGGGTGCCGCCGCTGGCCTATGTACCAGAGTACGACATAGAGGAGACCCTCACAGTATGAAATTGGCAAGTATTCTGAAAAGTTCTTCACTTGCTTTCCTGGTTTTTGCACAGGCGTGCAGATGCGGGAGGTGCCGCCGCCGGCGTACATACCAGAGTACGACATAGAGGAGGAGGGGGACCCGGATGTGCGGCTTAGCCAGTACGCGCGCGACCACATGGTGGTGCGCGACAACGAGTTCTTCGCCGATGAGCGCGACCAGTTCGGCGAGTGACGGCGGGGGCGGCAAAATTGGAGGGAAACCGGGGAACCGGTGCCAGAGGGTCGGCCGCCCCGGCAAGGCGCTGAATGACGGCCCGGCCGGAGAGGGGCGCCTGGGGATTGGCCCAGCCCCATGCCTGAAGTGCGCCTGGCTTGGCGCCAGGACGGCGAAAGGCGGGGCACTGTTGTGAGCCTGCGGCAGAATGCTACAAGACGCCGAAGCACAACAGCGAGCCATTGCTGGGTGCTGGCTCCCGAGTGGACCGGCTGGACGGTGTCCTTGGCTCTCAGGCAATGGCAGTTCGCCAGCCCTTTGGAACGGAATTGAGTTGCGCACCTGCACACCATCAGCTGATTTACATCCCCATTGTTTCGCACAGGCGGGTTTTGTGAAAGACATGATCCGCCAACTCCACCTCACGATCAGCTTAATCTATGTCGTTACACATATATTGATATACCTCGGAAAATCAGTGGGTCAGATGAGCCAAATGTGAACTTCAAGCAGGCGGCCATGGACGATCTTGTGGCGGCGCAGCAGTCCAACATACAAAACTGGGCAGCTGGACTGTTGGCATGTGCGAAGCAGCATGGCATGGCGCTGACAGGCGCTGATGGCAGCATGATGGCAGCGGCAGACGAGATGAGGCCCGCATGGATGATGATGGCGCCCAGTGCATGGCATAATGACACCTTCTCGCCTCCACGAAGCCAGGCGCCCACAGCGCCGCGCCCACTGCCTTCGGCACCCATGGCGGCAGGGTGCTGCGCCGACTGGCCGACTCCAAACGTCAGCAGCTCATGCGCGAGGGCCGAAAACGCCGGTGCCGCCAGCGGCTGCACGCCGCCGATGGGAAGCTGTCGCTCCAGGAATGCGGCGGCCGCGGCCACCCACAGAGCGTCAACAGCAACACATCTCCCGGAAGACTCCTTGCGGACGCACGGGTGATGAAACCGCCCGCCCGCCCGCGCCGAGTGCGCGTATCGCTGCGGCAGCTCCCGCATCAGGGTCCGTCTAACTGCTGTACAGTTCCAGGAAGAACCCATGAAGGTGGTGCCTTCACATGGTCTGGCCAGCTGGTGGCGCATTGCTGGCGGGTCAGTCTCGACCAGACCCCGCAGAGTGTCCGCTGCAAGCTTGAAGCGGCGCAACATGCTGCCAGGAGAACCAGCGCTGCTGCGCCCGGCGCCGATGCGGCCCCCTGGTATGGTTTGATTGCACTACCACCAGCATGAAACCAAGCAGGCAACCGATGGTATCCTGCCGGATGCCATCATCACTCAGCTGTGGCGTCAGCGGTGCCAGCGTTGAAAGCATGCTCGCGGTAACTTCGACACAACGCAAAGCTGACAGCACCCATTCATGCCAGCGCACATTTTTCGGTGGCAGGTCCGCGCCATGGCTGCTGCAATGACCACAGCCCTTGCTGTCAGTTCTGTTGCCTCCCGACGGTACTGCATGGCGGCCTGCAGCCGCGGCTGCAGCGTTTGCAGATGTACTGCCAGGCACGGCAGCAATGGAGCCGCCTCTTCCAGCATTTGGTCTAGGCTCGAAGATCCGAATGCCATGCCGCCATCCCCGCCGCCAGGTCCAACTGCGTCTCCAAACGCTGGGCGGCCATTACCGCCAGCATCTCCGCAGCCAGTACACTCTGGGCCGCCAGTGTGTGTCCCGCCTTAGAATTGGACCGCAGACACGCGGTGAAAGGTGTCACATATGCAACTGCCGTCCTGTCCATCGTCGCAAACATCCGGTGTATGTTAATAATGAAGGCACTCTGTTGCTGGAGCGACACCGCCGGAGGCGACTGCGGGCTCTGGCGGCTGCTGCTGCAATGCCAGAATATGATCTCACCCAGAACTGCAATCGCCAGCATCGCTGCGGCAGTCCTCTGGTGCTCAGCTCCTGTCAGCTTCTCAATGTCGACCACCGAGGTAGCCAACGTGGGTTCATTGCTGCGTCGATCCGCTCAAAGGCAGCTGCGAGCTCGGGCCCGCAGCGCCTGAGCAGCTCTGCACAGCAGGTCTCAGTTTTCGACGATGGACTCTGCTGAATACTGCAGCACCTGCAGCGGCAGAGCTACCTGCACGCCACCAGGGCTACAAATAGCTTCCGCGTCGCCGCAGCAACGGCAGACCAGGTTGCCGGCGACCGTCCACCGCCCGGATGCGGCTTCTCCAGAGAGGGACACAGTGGTAACATCGCACTTGCGATGCGCCGCGCGGTCTTCAGGCATTGTCGTGGCGCACCGCCAAGGTCACCAAATTTTGCAGGAGCTTGCAGCTGCCGAGCGCCGCTGCCGACTCGGGAGTGAAGCTGGCTTCACCAGTCACTGAGTCAGCACCACAGTTGCCGCAGCCTGAATCGAAAAGCACCCGGACACCAGGTCATAAAGTGTGGCGGCAGAGACCAGCTCCTCAATTCCTGGCCGCAGCGCCGCCACCACGTCTGTCGTCACCATGCCGCTGTGCACAACGACAGCTCCCAGGGCCGTGCTCAGTGCCGTCCTATCCTCTGTAGACAGTGCCGCTATGAATCCCGCTGAGCGCAGAGCAGCTCCCATTGCCATCGGCACGCGCAGTGGCAGCTCTTGTTCTCTTTGCTGCGGCAGAGGCACAGTTTCCCCGCCCTGCTTTACGACTGCCTTGCAGATATCCGCCAGTGCGGCAAATGCAGCAGTTGCCAGCGCCCCGGCGCCCCCGGCCAGCTGCTGCTCGAGAACGGCCGCAGCTGTGCTGCTTGCAGTGCGTCTGCAGCAGCGGCGGCAGCGGCGGCTTTCATCGTCCTCCGCTGCGTCTCTTTGTACATGAGGGGAAGACATCTAATGGATGTGCTTCATGAAACGTATACAGAGTCTGAACCTGCAAACTCAAATCTGCTACACTGCTGCAGTGACTGGTATCATAGATGGCACGGAGAGCGTCACAGGACGCGGCCTTACGGTGTCACGCAGCGCTCCACACCCTGAGTACAGTTGCTGTATGGCGGCACCCCAGAAAGTGAGCGCAATAAGCCGACAGTGTGCTGGGAAGTAAGACAGCGCCAAAACACTCACTTTGGCGCAACGCCATTCATAATGTTTGCCAGCAGTCGCCAGGCCGGCAGGTCGCTGGCAGACCGCACCGCGCTGTATTAAACACCGACCTCGACAGACAGCAGCTCCACTTCGCCGTTCCAATTGTCTGTTTGGGCAGCAACAGGCGCCTGCGTGCACGAACTGCTTCAGCGATTTGGGGCGTGCAGCTCGTTTTCACATCTATGAAAGCGCTTGTGTCAGCTTACCTATCACACGAAACGTCTCGAAACGTAGATACGAGGTGCTGGCCTACTGTGCCAACGTCTTCAATGGCGCTGCGAAAACAGGGTTTGACCTGAATTTTGAACAAGGAGATCCTACGCATGTGTACTGTTTGCACAAAGGCAAGTCTCGTAGCATAAACAGCTACTCGAGCCTCACCCGTAGCCATAAAACGATGGCCATACTCGAGGAACCTACCAGCTGCTGCAAAGATCGGCAGGATGCTGTGCACATCAATGTGCTGCCGTCCGATGTGCTGCAGGCCATCCTGGCCAAGCTGTCCTTTGAGGACAGGTGTGCGCTGCTTCATATTATTACGCTGCATGAAGTCATTGGCGGAAAAATGATCGATTCAGGAAGTGTGCTCGGCTTGAGGGAAGGTGCTGACTTTTGGTGTGCAGGCTGCAATGCGAGCGCGTTTGCAGGCGGTGGCGCGCTGTCTGCGCCGGCGCCAGCCCTGTCTGGCAGCACGGAGCTGCAACGGGCTTCAGCATGCCGCCTGTGCCTCTTCATGGGCCTCTGACTCGCGAATGCATAGATGCGCACATTGACCTGCAGTTGCGGTGGTTGCTGCCGAGGGCGGCAGCTCTGCGCTCCTTCACGGTCCGGACTCAGAAACTGTGCGACCTGGATCCTTGCCCGAGTATCGGCCGACCAATACCGGATCAAACGGTCGTGTTAGCATTCTGGGTACGTCTTTGGCGCTTTCCTTCTTTGCCACAAGAAACACTACGTTGCGTGGCGTGCAGGTTGCGGCATGCACTGCGCAAGCTGCTGCCTCAAGCTGTGCTGAAAAGCGCACATGCATTTACCCTGTTCAGCAGGGTCGTACAGTGGAATCCAAATACGAGCAATCTGTGCTATACGTTGCAGGGAGTCTTTGCCGCCGACCTGTCGCACAAGCTCTTTGGCGCGCTGTCAAAGGCGACAGCCCTCAAGAAGCTGGACCTCGGCAGCATATGGCCGCAGTCAGCACTGCAGGCGCTGCAGCAGCTGCCGAACAGCCTCACCAGCCTGCAGATTGGGCTGCTGTGGACCACCAGCAATGCTGCCATAGCTGTGGCGGCGCTGCCGGCCGTGTTCTACCGCTTGCCGCGGCTGAAGGACATCTCCCTGCGCCTGGAGATTCTGCCAAGTCATGGGGCACCGCAGCTCAAAGACGGCAGCAGCATCATGGAGAGCCTGGCGGGCTGCCCCGCTCTGCAGCGCATCTTTGTCGATGTGCAGACGCACGGGGGCACCGGAAAATTTGGCGAAATCGGCCTTCCAGCGTCCCTTGCCTCCCTCACCGACCTGCGCCACCTGGAGCTGCGCGGCTGCGGCGTCAACAACCTGCCGGCCAGCATCGGCAAGCTCACGCATCTCACGCAGCTGACGCTGGCGGCCGGGCCAGGGCCGCGGAATGTTGTGAACCTGTGTCGGCTGCCGGCCTCTTTCACCGCACTGCGCAGCCTGGCGTGCCTCAATGCGCGACCGAGCCTGCAGGACGCCTCCATGCTGCGCAGCCTGCCGGGGCTCACGTCTGTGCTGCTCTACTATGCCCGTGGCATCCCGAAGCCGGATTTCCTGCAGTGAGAGCAACCGCCGCCACGATGGTGCCAGCACCGACACTGTCCGGTAGTGTGACACTACCGGGTGCCGGCGCCAGCAAAGCAGACCGGCAAGAGCTGGCAAGGAGGAAAGGCATATACAGTGCAGAAGCTTGCCGGGGTTGAGATTTTTGTGCCATTTGTGCTTTTTCCGTGCCGTAGATGGCTGTCAGAATGAGAATACGCACGCAATCATGCAGTTAAGCTTTGCAGCGATGCCTAAATGGTGCAGTGCATGCCAACGAGCCGCAAGATCAGGCGATGCTAGGTCTCCTGCCTGTTCATGGAACGTAATGAAACTAGGCTGAAGACTGCCAGTCGGCGGCAGTCTCTACCAGTGACAGGGGTGGTCCCAGTACCCATACTTGGGTACTTGTAGTATGCCGTAGTATGTTGCTGGCATACTAGGATGGCGCTCAGGTACTTGCAGGGTACTGGGCGACCGCAGTGGGGTACTATATGTCCCATCTGCATACTTCGCCTGGGTACTAGGTGCTGCTGGGGTACTGCAGGCCTGCCTGGAGGTACTTGAAGGCCTACTAGGACTGTGGTGGCGCCGGCCTGGCATACTATTGGCCTCGCTCGCACACAGAGGTGCCGGTGTCTTGAGTGCCAAGTCGTGATGCCTCCAAGGAAAAGCTTAGCTCCGGAACCTCAGCCAGGTCTTGACTCGGACGGCAGGCACTGGGAGTACACGATTAAGCTCACTTGCGGCACATAGCTTGCAACGTCGACAGCGCATACAAGCGCAGAGAGCACGTGCAAAAGAAATTGAGCGGCAAGCACCGGCAGGTTGAAAGTTGAAAGTTTGACGCCGTCTGCGCCTAGAAGGGCGTCAGGCGTGAACCGGCAGGTGGCGCCACCGTTGTGGCAGCGTCGCGGCGACACGTTTCCTCGCGCTGAAGTGACCTCCGCGGGATTCCGTTCTGGTATTCTCATGAGGGCTTTGATTCGGGAACGCTGTAATGTAGTGAGCCCCCAGGAGGGTGTAGGAAGTGCGCGAGAAATATGGGGCGTGGAGGCCAGGGAGGGGGAGCACTTGGCTGTGACATGCAGATTCCTTGGAGATGT
>JAABUL010003983.1_pt1 | contig 20711 bp, 23 predicted proteins | sample 5559151 | NCBI WGS metagenome assembly JAABUL01 (sample SAMN10711876, study PRJNA513368) | rock metagenome | isolation source: Antarctica rocks | place: Antarctica: Victoria Land, Pudding Butte sud | reverse complement strand
GCTTGACTTCTTATTTGACCTCAAGAGTTGAACCATCCCTACCGTGGAGTATTTTTAAATCAAGGATATTATAAGCTTCATCCTTCGTCTTATACTTCGCACGCCAGAACCCATCTTCTGCCATGAGACTCCAGGCTTCAATGACGACCTCCTCGATATTTCTTCCCCTTCGAAGCCATATCTAAGATCTGTTCTACTATCTCAAGATTTTCGCGATGATGTGTCCGAAATGTCGTTAGATATGACCGCCCTAGGGGCTCCGATCGACAGCGCTTGAGAGTTTCGCAAAAAATTATTGACAAGTTGGAATTCCCGAGGCCTTGATTTAGACCGTAAGAAGAAACCAACAGTCGGTTATCGTAGCTGGTGTCTGTAAGACGCTGGAAGATGTCGCGGTAGATGACCTGCTTGGTGATTATAAATTCCCAGATCCCTTGACATAGGTATGGTCGGTCCTGACTGTTCATTCCCAGCAGCTCTAAAAACGTTCGCCGCTCATACATAGCCGATTGAGACTCTCGCGAGCAAGCATTCGCGATATCAAGGACCTAATCAGTCAATGTCCGATACATTTCGGATCACTAGATCGCCTGAGGTGATTCGTTGCTCATAGCCACTACCACCCATTGCCCACGAGAAAGGGTAATCACCTCCAAGTAATCGTCCTCCACATAGACAGCACGTCTTCTTCTCTATTCACGAGCCATACCAGCCTCGTAACATCAATATGGTAGGTCTGGATGGTCTCGAGCCAGGAGTAATCCCAGTCCATCTGCGAGGCAAGCTTTAATCACAGGCGGTCGATACCAACATGGGCAGTAACCACAACTCGCCATGCGAACCCCTAATGACATCCCTATCACATCATAAGCATCCAATCCTTCCGACAACTGCAAGGGAAACCTATCCCTGGTGGACACTCGCTTATTGACGCTAGCGTGAGTCTGTTTTGTTGTCAACACAATCAAGTTCAGCGGTTTCGATGAGGAGGATGTTTTGATCACTGGGTATTTTCAATTGATCAAGGACGAAAGGTGGCTTTACCGCACTTGAGTTTACTCTTTGCGCTTTGATATTCACGAGTCTGGCGTTGATGAGTTCGTGGAAGTGATGTTTATATATTTTTAGTAAATGAAAACCACGGTTGTTTCCATGGAGTATCAGTGAAAAAGATGTGCTATCCAGAGGCATCTAGCCACCGTCATGGAGGTTGGAGAATGCTTGCCACTCCTTGCTCGTATGGACTTGTCACAGAACATGTCAATACGCCAAATAAATTAAGAAACGAAATTCGAAGAGGGAAACTGATGAGAAATGCGATTTCTACGCATAGAACTGTCTCATCACCATGGGCGAGTCTGTACGCGATTGTGAGATTGCTATATTGGAAGCATCTCGATCGATAATCGATTAATTATTGCTGAGAGCTCGTTGCTTTTTGGGGGGCCTTAACTCTTTGGCCTGCTCTTTGACCTGAGCAGAGCCATATTCGAGACTGTGACGTTCTATTGATGAGACTAGGGAAACAAGATTGAGATTTTTTGAAAGGATGACTCCGAGTCGTATCCCGCAGCAGTAACACTTCATTGGTCTATTGATGATGATAGCAGCGACTTGGTGCAATACGCGTGATGTGGAATCAGAACAGGAGAGGAGGAGAGAGGAAAGATGAGATTGGGCGTCTCGAGCGTAAGAAAATGTACCGCGAGCTGGGAGAGGAAATCTTGGAAGTATCCACCGTCGGTAGGAGCGTGGGTAACAGTATGGGTAGGAGCGTATATCCCATATCAAATTGTATTGGAATGCTTAACGTGAAGGAGACAGAAGAGTAATGGAGACGGCACCCGACGACCCACTTATCTCCTCTTTCTTGACTCTGACACTCAATGAAAGTCACGAGAGACTGCCAATATTCTGTATGGTCAGATGAAGACGGCCTTATCCTTCAGTTCTCGATGGGACATAGGACACCAGTGATCGAGCACGGTGGATTTCTTAGGACAGGACAGTGTGGGTTTCCAAGAACTGGGTCTGCCTCTCATATACCGAAAGGAGTTTCAAATCGTAGCCATTTCCTAATCCGTCAACTCGGCTGTGAATGAAGTTGCCTCGTTGCAAGCAAGGACGTTCGCGTGATAAACCATCTCAAGATTGCCTGAAAACCGATCGACCGACGCATGATAAAGCTTTCGATTTCACCACATCTGGTCAGTCCACCTGAGACTTGCATGAGCCCCCCGAATTAATTTTGCAGTACCATAGGCTTTACGAAAAGGATGAATTTGCCTATGAAACGGGTTGATACTTTGATGTCGTAAGCTACACTCGTATTGTCAGTGGTAATCGATCATTGCGTCTTGATGAGATAAATTCCTGACTTCACCGTCTAGAAACGAATTCCCTTGTATGATAGGCGAATTCACATTCCCGAAATTGATGTTCGGACGGAACATAATGGCATGGCCCGCGTAAGCTTCTCCAGCTCCAATTCACAGGGTGTGCTTGAGCGGGAATAGGATCAATAATGTCTTCGATAAGGTGCAAAAAATGACCTCGATATGAAGAGGAAATGTTAGTGTCCTCTAAAAACACAATTTGTGGTTTGAGTGAGGATGAAAGTCACTGTGGCTCCGTTGACGTGGAAGAAATGAATACAATATAATCCGTTACGTTTGCCGCACTACCTTTGAAGACTCTCAACGCATTCGGAACTGAGCTTGCGTTGATATCGGTCGTATATCGGTCATGATGACACTCGTAGGGCAGAGTTAAATTCCTATTTCTGGGGAGGAATTCGAAGACGGTTTGGTGCTAAGTTGGAATGAGCGCAACTAGAGACCGAAGATAAGGTTCACTAATCTGACTCTCCAGAATATAGGAATATGGGCGACACAATCGTCTATCGCACCTTCAACATTCGCAGATGCTGGTGTTGCTTCTGGACCCAAGATCATCTGCGACACAGAATACCCTTTCAATCACCAAGGAAGAGCCATGGATCCATTCAACCTTGAGCTGATTGCTTTACTTCCACTCAAGCATCGACCTCACGGATCCTGTGGCCATGGTATACGAGGCTTGCGCTAATGAATGTGCCGGAGGTTGGACCGTATATTTCCATCCGTGAGATCTTTGACAATTGAACCCGCTGTAGCAGACCACATTAGCACTAGGAGATGGCAGACACGAAACGGTTGACAATCTTCGAGTATTTCTACGTTCGCTAGAGGCGAGGACTTGGTCCTTCTACAGTCTCTTCTGGAGCAATCAGTTGAAGTCCGTTCGCCATTAGCTACGTCCAGCATTCAAAAGTTGCGATCAATACCTTCAGTCAAAGACGATCCTAGGAAAACGAGCATATTATAGCTAGATGTACAGTACATATATGAGAGCAAGTAATGCATACACCAGCCTTCTTGGGTGGTGTTCAAATTTCTTAATTGGTGTCTGTTAAGGTGGCGCGTAGAACAAGCGGACGAATGGGAAGATGTACGGTTGTTTTGTTTGGAAGTCCGGTCGGCTTACTGGTGAATGAGCAAATAGTGGGTTCATCATTGAATATGGAAAGGGGTTTCAATTCTTAGTACAACTGAGTCGATACTAGGTGAGACTCGGAATGACTTGGATATTTATCGTTCTGGCCAAACCACGTTTTGGATCAATTGCTGCCCCATGAGAAGATAAGCGATCTAATTAGCTTGCAAGGAGATGGCTGATGGAAAAACTGTGTTCGCTACCAGCCTGCTCTGACAGCTTCTGCTGCCACGTAGAACCGAGATCTGCATGTTGGTTCCTCGAACTTCGATAACGGTCGACATCTATTCTTTGTGGTCTCTTATCGTATCCGAATTTGTGCAAATTAAACAGTGTTGGAGCCAAACAGCTGCGGAATCCACCGCGCAAAGTGCTCAGGTGAGAGGGATTAGCAGAAGAACGGACTTAGGCAGGGAATCCTGGACATCATTACACTCTAGCTCTAATTACGACTGTTGTGACAAAAGCTAGACTTGCACTGACAAAGTTGGCGGCATGCCTCAACATATCGTTGCATGATTGTGTTGGTAAGCATCTTGCGGATGAAGGCCAGTTGTTTCGCATTCAAAGTCGCACGACCTGCGTATGATATATGTGCGACAAGAGACAAGAAATATTTTCTCTTATGTATAGCCTTTCCGCTAGTCTTGGGAACCATTTCTGGAACTGGTGCTTATTTAATTCGAGTGAGAGACACCCATATTTCTAGCCATCGTATGAAAGCTGTGATCATCGATACAGCCCAGTCCTTTCGAAATGGTTGCCGTAGTAGTCAGTCTTGCCACCAGAGTGATGCCCTCTCACAACCTTGACCTCACCGGGCCAATACCCATCCACATGCTGCACCCCTCTCTTTACCGCATTATCGTAGGCAGCCTTCCTATCTTTTCGAAATTTGGCAAGCTCCTGAACAACACCGATAGGAGCTTCCTTATATGACGGAAATTGCAGTGTCGGCAGCTTGTCGATGGGCGAGCCATCAGTGGGCATCATGATCTTCTCAGAAAGCGCAGACCATGGAACGTAAGACTCTGTATCAATGGCCGGAAGACCGCATTCTTCGTCATCATTGAAGAAGGTGAAATCGTTCTCCGCGGCTGACCAGAGTGCTTCACTGTCGGCGTCTTCGGTAGATGACTTTGTGTTTCGGCCGAAAACTTGCGTTTGAGCACATTGGGATGACGATGGGTGCACAGCTGGGTCCATCTCAAGCACAATATGTTTGAGTGCAAATATCTCTCGAGCGGTGTGGCGGTGGTGCTTAGACGCTCGCTCTCCTGGTTTGCGCAGCTCACTGGGTTCGAGGCCGGCTTGAAGAGTCGCGAGTTCGGTTTCTGATGCACAGTCCTTGATAAAACGAATCAATGCTTCCACTACACGAGGAGATCTAGCGTAGCTTGGTACGTCAGTCAGGGTAAGTGTACGAAGATTTGCCACCATCCCCGGTAACAGGCCATGAGGTTTGTCAAGCCGGTCTGAGCGTAGTTCTTGACGTTGCTTTCTGATAAGGGCAAGCTGCATCTCGGTGCTGTCCTGACTGACGCCAAAGGCTTTTGTGCGCTCTTCTGCACTCGTAGCAGGCGAAGACATGGCGACGCCGTTGACTGCCTGTGCCATGGTGCCTAAGCCGGTCGCTGTGAGCACCGGGGGTACATCATCCTCATCAGACGTTTGCTCGACGACTTCGGGTGCGAAGGCCCCCCCCCTTTGAGTCTCTGGTTGACTCTCTTCTTTCGAGAGGCCTGGCTTCTTGCCGATTGGTGGAGAGACAACCATATGAAACGAGTCTCCCGGAAGTTCAAAGCGAGGAGCTGGCTCACAAGGTTCTAGCTCATATAGAGGAGGCGTTGCGTCCATTTCATATACTGCCGCATCCAATTCCGTGGGGGAAGGAGGTTTAGCCGCCTCTAATTCCTGCCTTGCAGTATTATGACTACTAAGCTCGCATGTAGCAAGAGGCTCTTCAACCTTTGCTGGCGCGTTCTCAGTTATTACAGCGTGATGAAGACGAAGTGAAGTCATCTCCTCTGCAAACTTGCCCAGGACTGGGGTAAGCTTCTCGATTCCTGGGATCCTGACCAAGCGGTTATCATCGTGAGGATGTGGTGTATTCATGGAGGAGGTTGGTCGAGGCTTGTTCAAGATCGTTCCGTGGATTAGGGAGCCAGCATCTAGGACATGCAATTTCCTCGACCGTACCAGCGAAGCCAGACCTTCAACGGTCAAGTTGTTTTCTGCTATGTAAAGATGGGTAATACCAGAATATGGCATGTCCTCATAAGGCAGGCGACTGATGATACCAGAAGTCAAACGCCGTACAAATCGCTCATCATAGCTTTCATCCCTGAATTCGTCGAGTACCGCAGAATCTGGCCTTACGAATCCAGAGGGCCAGTCGTCAACAGCAAGATTTGAGGAAGCATGAGGTCGACCATTTGACAGTCCATTGGCTGCACCTGCATTGTGGAAACAGACGTTGAGAAGCGTCCTTACACTGTGGTCGGTAAGGTGGTTTCCTTGAACGTCTAGAGACCGCACGCGTATTCCAATAGCTTCCGCAAGAACCTCGATGTCCTCATCTCTGAGATTTACACTCCGCAACTTTAGTACCTGCAGCAGAGGCAGCTTCCGCAGTCTCGATAGCACACTCTTGTCTCTCGCTGCTAGTGTAGTCGATAGATCCAGAAATGCTAGATGCTGAAAGTGCTCCAGCGCTTCAGCTAGACCTTGGGATGTAGTATTCTGGCAACGAGATGCAATCAAAAGTCGGAGTGAGAATGTGGGCCTGGATTCCTCGAGTAAGGGTTGCCTGCCATTGCTGTGACTCCGTAGGGTAAGAAGAGCCATGTGGTCGAAGAAAGGTAGCCGTGACACCACCAGTGACTGGAGGTTGGGTAGCTGCTCGAGGACATCTCGAAGCCATTCTGGATGAGGTCCATCATAAATCTCAGATTGGGCCGGCGGTAGGTGTAGGGTATGTGTAAGCTCCCTCACACATAGTCGAACCCTCTTCAACGTCCGCTTGAAGCGTGTGAGGGCGACGTAGACCCTGTCATTCTCCGTTCCAAAATGAGACGCTGGATTCCCCCACAAACAAGGTGCAAACACCTCATGCAGTCTGCGGTTGACTCGGTTGAGTGCGCACAATTCTGCCGAGGGTATGTACGGTGATATGATTTGCCAGGGGTTGCGTGCTATGGCTGCTTCGTAGGACGGGGGTATGTTCTCCATACTTGGGGAGAACTTTCAACCGGGCGAGAAGATGCTTTCAGAGGATAATGGGAGGGCCATGTCACTGAGTGTTGGAGTTTGACAAGACTGTCGTCGACAGCATTCAGCCTTGAATATAACAGTGGCCCTACTTTTGTTGCCCGAGGGCCTACCAGAAGGGAGGATCGGGAAATGTTAGGCGGCATCGCGGGAGAAAATCCAAAAACCTCCATATGATTAGTACTATAAATACCAGCCTGTCTCCAAAGCGGATATTTGACGTTTAAGTATTTTAAAGTTAATGCAATTGAAGGTATATAGTAGTCCTCTAATATATATACCTTGTGATGCATGTACTACCCTTATCACTATCACTGCCCCGAGTCGCCCGGTCAGCTTAGGGTCGGTCCCGGCGTGGGGCCCCAAAAAGTCAAGCCTAGAGGCCTAGGGTCCCGGATGAAGCCCCTAAGCTCTAGGGATAAGACCGCCAGGATAGACGTAACTAAAGTAAATGTTTGCGATTTTCTCCCGCAATGCCAAGACCGCCGCATGAAACTTGTATAATAGTAACAGACGATCGAAATTATTTCCCTTGGCATTGGAAGTTCTTTTTCCAGTTATATTTCCTCGACACAGTCTAATCGGTCTAAATCATCACGCGTTGGTTGACAGTCAGTAAACTAGGCTTGTCCTTCAGGCAGCTATCGAGCTCACCAAGCCAGTAAAGGAGCGCGGGAAAGGCTGGAATCCCGAGACGATCACGAGAAACTCCCAGACGTCAATTCGCAATTGGTTGACGGGATATAAAGGTAGGAACTTCTGCTCTAAGGTTTTCAAGTGAGTATCGCTAAGAAATCAATAGGGTATTAAACGTGAGTATGTCTTAGAAGGGAGCGACGAGAGGAGGACCAGGCCACTGTTACGGGCGCAGAAAGAGGATCGATACGTCTATCAACAGAAATGAACAAATGTATAGGAGTCAGGCAGTGTGCGCTGCTACGCGCACATAAGCAATGTATGTCCTAGCGTATACACGTGAGTCGCACGTGACCCGCGCTGGCTCTGTGCCTTCGGCGCGCACAGCGCTCTCAACTCCCTGCCCTCCTACCTAGCACGCCGCTGCGTTAGCTGACACGCGCACTCTCTTCGCTATACACTCCGCTAATACGCCCGGGGTATAGCTCCAGGCCGTAAACAGCGACTACGCGAAATTTCGAAAGGGATGTAAAGTCGAAAGGGTATAGGTTACTTTAGAGAAAATTGCAGTATTTTATATGTAATCTAAACTTTTTTTTTCGTGCCTCTAACGAGATCTACATATTTCACCATTTATATATTAGCAGCCGCCGCCTTCCCAATCTCGGCCTTCACCCAGGCCTCGAGGCCCCCAGCTGCGATAATCTCTTGGACGTTTCTAGATAGCTCGCCGACTTGCTCTGTCCAGGTTTCTCCGCCTTCGCCCTCCTGCACCTCAATAAGGCTACGCTTAACGTCCCATGTCAGCGTCCAGCCGGTCCGGCGTGTTAGCTGTCGCTTCGTGTCGTTACTTAGCGAGGTGAAATGGGTACGTAGGCGCTGAACGAGGCGTGGAACCTCTAGACCCATAAGTGCGTTATTAAAACTATTTCGGGAGAAGATATTCCCGAGGCTACCAGCCACGACTAGCGGGATCTGCTTTGCTAGGATGGCCGTCGCAGCCTGCTCTCTCGACGATCCGCAGCCGAAGTTGGAGCCGGAGACGAGGATGTCATTAGGACGAGTAATACTGTCAAACTGGGGGTCATAATTCTCCATACAGACGCGTGCCATATCCTCCTTGGAAAGGTTGTCTTGGTAAGTATATTTCCCGGGGTAAATACCATCAGTGTTAAGATTGTCGGCGTCGCGAAAAATAATTTCACCACTGATCTTTTCGGGAAAGCCTGGCAAGATGTCGACTTCGGACCTAGGAGTCTCAATAGGCTCCACTCGCTCGATGAGCGACTCCATCTGCTGTAGGAAGTTTGAAAGCTTGTTCTCTGTAGTCGGTTCGGCACCGGTGCCGTACCCGTACTCTACGCCAGACCAATTCGTAGGAACTTCGTAGGTGTCCGGACCGGAAATGACGCCCTTGAGAGCGCTGGCTGCCACAACCTCGGGGCTTGCCAGATAGGTTTGCGCGTCCCTATGTCCGACCCTGCCTTTATAATTACGATTTGAGGCGCCACGAGTAGGTCAGTTTCGATTCCAAGTCTGTACTGCCGGGGGTAGATTACCTTATTCCAACCTCACCAGGCTCCAGCAGGCCTATACCAAGCCCAATACAGGGTCCGCATCCAGCGGGCAGCGCCTGAGCGCCAGCATCGAGTAGAGTCTGCCAGTCACCTACAGCTTCCGCGGCCTTCTGCTCGGGTGCGGAAGCGGCAGCGATGTAGAGTTGGACACCTTCGGCAATCCTAGGAGGAGTGTCGGGATTTGCCTTGGCTGTATCCTTAAAGACCTTAGCGGCTGCGGCGAGATCGGAAGCCCGTGAGTTAGTGCACGAGACGATGTATGCACGATTGATCTTGATATGCTGCGGCGCCAGCTCATGCAAAGGGGTCCCGACTTTGACAGAGTCCGGGCCCGACACGTAGGGCGCGAGTGTGTCGAGATTCAGATATAACTGCTTCGCATACACAGCATCACGGTCAGCCGTGAGGGGGTTCGCGAACAGCTCGTCTACCTTCGCATGCGTGATACGTAGTCGAGTCGTACGGTCGTCTAGTATGGCAGCTTCGGTTGCCTTATTTCGAAGCCAGCGTTCCAAGATTTTGTCCACAGGGAATAAGCCTGCCAGCTGGTTAGCAGGTGCCAGCTAGAAAGACCAGTAGATTGACAAGCCAATAAACTCACCTGACAGAGCAGCCATCTCAGTAGTCATATTGGCGATCGTCAATCCGCAGAGAAGTTAGTCTTGATATTCTATACAAGCTTAGAATTCAAAGTGTACCTGCTATCCACGGGTAGACTTGCCATAGTTTCCTCGGAGCCAGTGAACTCAATGGCATGGTTCAGCACGTCGCTCTTGAAGACTGAAGGATGTGTGAGCCAAACAGTGTAGTAAAATCAAGTTATCATACTCACAAACATTTAGGGCGACTGCGATATCTTTTGCGGTCACCCCTGGCGGCAGCGTTCCTGCAAAGTTCACTCGTGCTACTGGCGGGATCTGCCACCAGGTACGCGATGTTGCCCAAATCGATGCGGCATCTGTACGAACAACGGGAGAGCCTAGGCTAACATGGATTTAGGAAAAATTCAAGATGATTACTATAGGTTTGAACATAGAAAGCATGACGACTTACCATCCTATACCGCCGTAGTGGTTGCTGTGGCTGTCAGAGGCCACACACATGGTGCCCGGCCATGCATACCCCTCTTCTACCATGATCTGGTGACCTATACCGCGACCCGGTGGAAAATGATCAATTGAATGCTTTTCGGCGAAGGTCTCGATTTGTTGATACTTCTTGAGGTTGGCATCACTGGTGTTCTGAATATCGTGGTCAAGCGTAAAGACGATCTGACGTGGATTACGGACCTGCGTCGCTCCCATCGACATAAACTTGAGCGCAACTGGCCATGAGTTGTCATGAGTCATACAGTACGCTGGCGACAGACTGATATAATTACCGCTCCGGACGAGCTTTCCCTCGGGAAGACTGGCGGCATAGCGTTGTACAATTTTTTCCGTCAGAGTCTGCGGCCGCTTTTCAAAAGTCGGGGTGGTGAAAGGAGGCGGCTCTTGTTGGTATAATGCGCCAGCCCGCGGGATGGTGCTGGTATCTAGTGAGGGAGAATCTGGCGACGTCGAGATAGTACGGAAATGAGTGTAAATGCTCCTACTCGGCAGCCGGCTGCTGGACAGTCGGAACGAGTTAGCCCACAGAGACCGGACCTATAAGAGTTAGATTGAGCTAGAGAACAAGTAGAAACAGGAAGACATCACCGACCAGTCTGCACCTCATCGTAGACAGGCTCCTCCACGTCGCTGTATTATGCACGACGTGATATTGAATGCGACTCGTCCAAAATCTGGCGAATATGTGCGAGTTCGGCGGTCCGAGGTTGGGGTGCAGCCGGTATTAGAAGAGTTCACCACCTTCTGGTCCAAACTTACTCCTCGTTCGCGCCCTCGCTTTCTACAACGATCCGACTTTGATAACTTGTTTTCGCTACAAGAATTATAGAACACGTCAGACCTAATATTTCTTATACCAAAACATTTTGCATTATCAGGCTGGCTGAGGATCTATAGATGCGATAGTTTTAGGGCCTAAGGGTACCCTAGAACTTGGTACCGGAGCATGGATTTTTAAAAGGTAATTAGCGCCTAAAGGCGCAACTTACTTAGGATCACCCGTGACACTCACCTAGGTCGCGCGATAGTAAGGCGGCGCGCACCCTAAACTGTAAGAGGGGTGATTCCAGGGTACATTTCTGTCATCTTGGCAACGGCGGCATGCGTCAGCCTGGAAACCTCTCGTTTGATATCGTACCCTCGGTCTTCAATGCGTTGAATCCTCAGCTACAACACCTGTCCAGTACGTTGATGTATTTACATGCGCTACGAATGCCACCATCTCATTGACACAATATCCAACTCAATATACATCTCGCGTTCTGATGCTCAAACATACAATTCCTTTTGCCACCAATTGCACCGCTGATTTGCAATAGGATCCATGATCTCTGAAATCTTCGTTGCATTGAGGTCGATGATCTCGGTCGCGTTGCTGTAAATTGGGAACATCGGGAGAGCGGGTCCGCTTGGCTTGCCGTTGATAGCAAAGCTCGTAATGAACTCCTGCAAGGCCACAGCAATGGGGTCGCTTAAGACCGAACTGCTGGGCCCATTGAAGAATGTGTAGGGAACATCCTGCCCGTGGAGAGCTGGTGGCACGCTGAATTGGTACGCGTAAGTCTGGTTATTGAAAGCCTTGTCGAGGTAGAAGGTGTTGCATCTAATTCAGTCAGCTCATATCGTACTGCGAGCAGTGAGGATAAGCGTACGTAAAGGTAGACTCCGAAACAACCAAGTCAACCCTGCCAACCTCATCGGAGTAGCCACTCAAACCAAGGACACCCGGCATATTAGGTGGATATAGGACGTTCTCAATATAGCTGGCAACGCTTGACTGGATGGTCGGAAAAGCTTGCAAGACGTACTCGTTGAAGGATGTGTCGTTCGTAATACCTGGATTTGTAAAGTCCAGACCCTCATCCGCATTATGGCCCAGCATGAGCGTAAGGTCATGGTCATATGAGCCCTGGAGGAGAAGCTTGCCGGGTATCGCTGGGGCAAACAATCCGTCTACCACTGGTCCCCAGGTAAAGTCCCCGTAAGACGAATTCGCCACCTGGACTATATTCGCTGTGATCAAAGCACTAGATGGAAGTTGCCTGGCTTCTTCGATGGTACTAACCTTTAGAAGCGACAGGAATGTTTCAAATGTTTGCTCTTGTTGAAAATTGCTGGCAATGTTTTGGAACGCGGCACTCTGTAGGACAGCTTGTTGGAAGGGTGCCGGCCCCTTGAGGCCACCAAAAGCCGTGATCTGATGGAAGATAGACCCGCCGCCAGCAGATTCTCCAATAACCGTCACTCTGTTTGGATCTCCTCCGAATAGATGAATATTATCTTGGACCCAGTGAAGAGCAAGACGCTGATCGTACAGTCCAGCATTCGCTAGGCCATCGCTTTGTAGAGTCGGACCCGAAAGCCAGCCAAAGGCGCCCAGCCGGTAATTGAGAGACACGAAAATAATGCCCTCAGTGGAATTTGCATGACTAGCTTCGATCAAACCAGCAGCGCTGTATGCGCTCTTCTCCCCAGCAGTATATCCACCACCATAGATCCATACCAGAACGGGGGCGCCGGACGTGTAGTTTGTGGCATTGGACGCTCCATGGAAGATTGTTTGAGGCACGACCACATCCAAGAAAAGGCAGTCTTCCGTTGTCCGAGGATCCTGCTTTGGGAGGGAGCTCGCCATGCCTCCAAGGCCGGCTTCGGCCGCAGACAAGTTGTAAGGCTTTCCGGTCAGATAGTCAGGAACGAAACCTGCAGAGATGAGCTCCCAAGCAGGATTAGCCTGGGGGCATATACCTCCGACGCTTCCATCGTTCACTGTAGCGTTTCGGCCGGTAGGAGGGAGCGGCGCGCGCCATCGAAGCTCGCCAACAGGAGGCTGTGCGTATCTGATGTTGGAGAAGTTGTAGAAGCCCCCAGTGGCCTATCATAGTTAGCAGATGGCATCCGCAGGAATCCCCAGTAACGAAGACATACATTGAATAATGAAGCGCGATGAATTTCATAGCCGAGGTCGACTGTTGGTAGCGATGTTGATTGAGAGGCTGCAGGGTCAAAGAGCAGAGCAATGCCCGCCACAACGTAGCTCAATCGGTGTCCAAACATAGTCTCGGCTGTTGAGATAGGTCTTTCGTTTTATGGCAACTGAGAGCTTCCTCAATTTCCATGGGGGAGATCCGCCGCATTTATATTGGCTCGAGTGGCAGTCAGCCCGGGGAGTGGCCCGATTCGAGTTATAAAGTGTGTTCGTCATTGTTGATTCAGCTCTTTGACTAGACACCCAGAGTCCGCCCGTGCCTGAACGGTTTAAGGGACGAGAGCACCTTGCGGCACAGGTGGTGTCTTCTGAGTGGTGCAAGAATTTTCATGGCGCTACAACCCCGCAATAATTCCTGCCGAACGGGCACCACGGGGCACTAAGAGCTCTACTACTATCTCATATTACTCTTCGCCTCGGCTTATGTTCTACTTGCGTTCGAGGGTTGCTCCCGTCTACATATCCCGTGGATAGATCTCGCAAATGTCTTGAAGCTAGCTGAAGATTGGTCAAATGAGTCCGGAGCGTGCAATTCTCCGTATGCTACACCAAGTCTCTAGACCTCGCCCCCACCGATGTACGCAAAGGAGAGGTGCGCTTCCTCTCAAGCCATGCCCAAGCTTCCCATCTCCCACACGAAAAAGGCGCATGGGACTATCGAAGCAGTATTATCAAAGCTTCAAGCCTCGGTGGGAGCGCAAGCGCACTGATCAGCTTCAGCGCCTCTTGCCCCCCAATCGGTTGCTATTCGCTGCTTCAAAGTCGCCATGTGGGGATCTCGACCCTAGGAACCACCTATTCGAGCCTTTGGAAGGACCCCCAAGATCTGGTCTCATAAAGCCCCAAGATGTACCTTCTGGCTGACTCGAACTTGAATCATGGTAGCAGCAAGGTTTCCAGTTTGATATAAATAGAACAAGAGGCCTGGTCCACCTCATCTCCATCCATCCATGCCGTGCCTCTCTTTCTCCCTCTTTGATCCCGTCGTTACCAAACTGGAGCTATTGTGTATACCGCATTTCACATTATCCAAATGAAGACCGCCTCGATCCTTCACTCTTGTTTTTATAATTGATGCAGTACCGCAGGTCAGCTTGCCTTTCACGATCTTCAACCCAACTCGGCGTCGACGCTTACTTCGCAGGCAAGGATACGGCCCTCTTTACCGTCCCATATACCCACACCCAGTCTTCTCAATCATGGGGTCCTAGAAGAGCATCACGTGGTTGGGCAATTCTGACGATACGGTGGCTTTTAACGGTACAGACATTGCTGTCGGCACTGCGAGAACATAGAAGAAAGCAAGCGCTCATGTGTTGGAGACTTTAATTGTCCATGATAAGCCTGCGGCTGGACTATATGAAGAGATCTATACACTGGAAATTGCCAGATTCTATAGCGATCATGATGGAGCAACAACGACAACTGTGTGCAAGGGCACTCCCACGACCTTTGAATTTAGGACCAATCTCTGCACGAACAACGCGATCTTAGCGGCTGGTGTCCTTCACATGTTGCACCTGACGATTGCACAGGAAGTCAGGGTGTTCCTAGCAAGCAGATTTAACGTAGTCTCTTCAAGCAATGCTATATCGAGCAATGATAGCACAATCACACTCTCCCCAACAGCCGTGTCTTTCAATGGCAATGCAAGTGTAGTTTTGGCAAGCGTCTCCATTGCTGGCATTGGAGTCTTCGCCGCCATCATTGTTCAAAAGGAAGGCCTTCTTGGGAATTTGTAGCCTCAGGAACATAAGCGGATCCTGCGTCCGATCAGGACTACAATGCTCCGTATTGCTCCGTATTGCAACAGAATCCCGTATCAAATTTGTAGTTCACTGAACAATCGTTGACGCAAGTGAAGTGTCTTCATGAAGGTGAAAACACGGTCTGCTGTAGCAGGACGCTTCCGTACTGATGCAAGTTTACTCATAAGGTAGCCATCAGTTAGAATACTAGATGGTCAAAGCTCGGGCGACGGCTGACTCGGCCCTTTTATTACTTCAGCAAATAAGGATGAGACTCTTATCAGTCATGCGTAGGGCCAAGATCCCTGTCGTTGCCGCTTTACTTGAACTGAATCAACCCAAAGAAGACTAAGGCGGTCGCATGCGTATCTGCTGACCGAAGCTTGATACCCTCCTTCAGCACTTCGCACGGCAGGTCTAGCACCTCAGTGAGGGGTTACGATGTGATGCAAATCATGAAGATGATGGCACTGAGAAGCTGCCAATGGCATCAGAATGGTCTCTGAACGGAGTCATGAGCTGGCCTCGGTCAGCGGTGCGCTGATTGACGTTGTTGAGGGAATTTCCAGCACCCCATCCGGCAATAGCAGCCGAAATAGGAAGATCTGGAACCACAGCTGATATTGGTTGTGGGACATGAGAAGCAACAATTGACTCGCTCCTTTTTGGCTGCGGGGCTGGAAGCATCAATGGCCTTGGTGACGTTCCACTTGTGAACGGGAATCAGCAGCTGGTTAAAGTAGTGAGTGGTACGAAGTGTGGCGAGGCGAGAGGAGCTATGAGCGGATTTTACCCCGCGGCAAGCTCTTCGGTGACGATACTTTACTTTATCTGACCTTCGATCCCATGCATCTCGTAATACACGTAACCCTCCAAGGACTCCAAGAGATACTTGCCGCCCTCGAGCCGATCAATTTGTTCTCTTCTGCAATACCAAGCTTCCAAGACATTCAACTGCGCGCATCAATAACACTTCCTGAAGCTGAGCCTCTGCACGTAACCTCCAAGGCTTGGGTAAGGCTTTCGGCCAATGGAAGGGCCGTTAAGTTGGCCCATAACCTTGGCGTATCGTACGAGAAAGGCGCTTTTAGTCGTATTTAATCCGCCATATGAGACCCCTGTCAGCCAACTCCCGCCCAATCCCGATGAGCCTTTTAAGTCACCAGTGAGGCATTTTGGTTGGGAATCTTTGAGCGCGGCAAATTAACGGTTTTGAAAAAGTAAAAATTGCGAGGTGAATTGGCTTCTCGCCCAGAGCTAGCTGCCACTTGAGACAAATTACAAAAGCTCTTGCCCTCTCGGCTTCATCTTCCTAACACATCACCGATCACAACAACTCCACTCCTCTTGTTTTTTCTTTTCCCACCCTCCTCGGTGTATCACCACCACACATCCATACATTGCAGTATCTACAATTACATCCACTGCAATGGCCGACTCCGAGAAGGGCGAAAACCACCTTCGGTTCGACGAGCCAAAGTTCGACAACGAAGGTGACGGAGGGCGCAAGCCATCTGGCCCTGACCACAAGGGTTCCATCTACGCAAAGCCTGATCTGGAGAACGGAGAAGAGTATGCCAATTTAGTCGCGTACATCTCATCTTACTATGAAGGCCCGCGAAGAAAGTCGGTCGTCTCAATGGAGGCTGGGGATGCCCCCAAGAAACCCTGGTGGAAATTCTGGGCTCGTGGTCCCAAGACGGAAGGCGGCGATGGTACACTGGAGATTCCCGACGACGTAAGCTATCCGTTGCAACTTCGCCAATGCGACGCTTTACTGATGTGTCGTGCAGTGGCTTGAGGCGGATATCAAGAAGGGTATCTCAAACCATGAGGTTGAGACTCGTCGGAAGAAGACTGGTTTCAATGAGCTCGTCAGTGTCCGGACGTACAATTCACATCGCAATGGATGCTAACGTGCTTTCATGCAGACCACCGAAAAAGAGAACATGTTTATCAAGGTATGCATGCAATGTCCGAGTAAACAATGATTCAAATGATCTGACAATCCTAGTTCTTGTCATACTTCACTGGTCCTATTCTCTATGGTAAGCAATAATTACAGGCTCAATGGCTTCACGAGCTCACCTAGAGCCTAGTCATGGAAATTGCCGTCCTTCTCGCTGCCGGTTTACGTGAATGGATCGATTTCGGTGTCATTATTGCCATCCTTCTCCTCAACGCTACTGTCGGATGGTACCAAGAAAAGCAGGCTGCGGATGTTGTGGCATCTCTCAAGGGTGATATCGCTATGAGGGCTACTGTGGTTCGCGAGGGCAGAGAAGAAGACATCAAGGCTCGAGAGCTTGTTCCGGGAGATATTGTATGATATTCTTCGTCACGATCTTCCTGACACAGGCTCACGCTTTGCAGATCATCGTCGAAGAAGGCCAGGTCATTCCAGCTGATGCCCGTCTCATCTGCGCCTATGAAAATCCAGATGCTTTCGAAGAATACAAGGAGCTGATACGCCAAGAGCTAAATGAACCCTCGGAAAAAAAGCCTGAAGACGACGATGACGAAGACGAAAAGCATCACGGTGTCTCTTTAATCGCTACTGACCAGTCTGCAATCACCGGTGAATCTTTGGCCGTTGACAAGTTCATGGGTGACACAGCATACTACACCACTGGCTGCAAACGTGGAAAAGCTTTTGCTGTGGTTACAGCACCTGCCAGGACCTCTTTCGTTGGTCGAACTGCATCATTGGTTCAAGGTGCTAAAGACCAGGGTCATTTCAAGGCCATCATGAACTCAATCGGTACTGCGCTTCTCGTTGTCGTCGTGGCTTGGATCTTGATAGCCTGGATCGGTGGATTCTTCCATCATCTCAAGATTGCAACTCCTGAACTCAGCTCCGAGAATCTTCTCCATTACGTCTTGATCCTTCTCGTTGTCGGTGTACCCGTCGGTCTTCCTGTTGTGACAACCACTACACTGGCTGTTGGAGCTGCATACCTCGCAAAAGACAAGGCTATTGTCCAGAAATTGACCGCTATCGAGTCATTGGCTGTAAGGATTTTCACAATCCCCATGTTTTACAGCTACTGACATTGGACTTGCAGGGTGTTGACGTTCTTTGCTCTGACAAAACCGGTACTTTAACAGCCAATCAGCTCTCAATTCGTGAGCCTTATGTTGCGGACGAGGTCGATGTCAACTGGATGATGGCAGTCGCCGTCCTTGCCTCGTCTCACAATATCAAGTCGCTTGACCCGATCGATAAAGTTACCATCCTCACTCTCAAGCGTTTCCCAAAAGCACGAGAGATCTTGGAGCAAGGCTGGAAGACCCATAAATATACCCCTTTCGATCCTGTTTCAAAGCGTATTACTTGCGAATGTTCATGCGATGGTCACAACTACATTGCAGCAAAAGGTGCACCCAAGGCTATTCTCAGCTTGACAGATTGCAGCCAGGAGACTTCGGACTTGTTCAAGGCCAAGGCCGCTGAATTCGCTCGTAGAGGATTCCGTTCTCTCGGTGTTGCTGTCAAGAAGGACGACGAGCCATGGGAACTCCTTGGAATGTTGTCTATGTTCGACCCCCCTCGTGAAGATACCGCTCAAACCATTGCTGAGGCTCAATTCCTTGGTCTCCAAGTCAAGATGTTGACTGGAGATGCCATTGCTATTGCCAAGGAAACTTGCAAGATGTTGGCTCTGGGGACCAAGGTCTATAACTCGGACAGACTGATTCATGGTGGTCTCAGCGGCACCACTCAGCATGATCTGGTTGAGAGAGCCGATGGCTTCGCCGAAGTCTTTCCTGAACACAAGTATCAGGTTGTCGAAATGATTCAACAGCGTGGGCATCTTACTGCCATGACTGGTGACGGTGTCAACGATGCACCTTCTCTCAAGAAGTCTGACTGTGGTATTGCTGTGGAGGGAGCTTCCGAAGCTGCTCAAGCTGCTGCCGATATCGTCTTCCTCGCCCCAGGTCTCAGCACCATCGTCTCCGCTATCAAGATCGCCCGCCAAATCTTCCAGCGTATGAAGGCCTATATTCAATACCGTATTGCGCTCTGCTTCCATTTGGAAATTTACCTTGTCACCTCAATGGTCATTATCAACGAAACCATCGATGTCTCGCTCATTGTCTTCCTTGCCTTGTTCGCTGATTTGGCCACCATCGCTGTGGCTTACGACAATGCCCACTACGAAGCCCGTCCTGTCGAGTGGCAATTGCCCAAAATCTGGATCATCTCAGTCACATTGGGTGTTCTGCTCGCCTTGGCAACCTGGATCATTCGTGGCTCCCTATTCCTTCCCAACGGCGGCGTTCTTCAAAATTTTGGCAACGTGCAAGAGATACTTTTCCTCGAAGTCTCTTTGACAGAGAATTGGCTTATCTTCGTCACCCGTGGTGGCAATACATGGCCTTCTTGGCAACTGGTTGCCGCTATCTTCGGTGTCGATGTCCTTTCTACCATCTTCTGTGTTTTCGGCTGGTTGTCCGGACCTGGTTATGCCACCGACCCTCGTGATCGCGCCAACCTCAATCCAAACGGCCGAACCAGCGTTGTCACTGCTGTGGTCATCTGGATCTACTCAATTGGTGTCACCGTAAGCCATTCCTAATGCTAAGCGATATGCGTTCGGAAAAATAAGCTAACAACTTCCTTCACAGATCGTCATTGCCATTGTTTACTATCTGATGAACCAGATCTCTTGGCTCGACAACCTCGGCCGCAAGAGCCGTAGCCGAAGCGATACCCAGATGGAGAACATCATTGGCCATCTCAGCAAAGTCGCGATTGAGCACGAGCGTGACGACAAGGGTGGAAGCCGCTGGCACTTGGGCACGAGGGCCACCGAGGCCGAGATCGATGAGTAGATGTGATACCATCACAGGGCTTCAGGGAGACGTCAGCATTATGACACTGGATGTCTCTCTGCAAGCAGGGGTCGGGAGGAGCTGTGGTGGTGGACAACAATTTTCTTTATCCGTCTCAATATTCCCTAAGGTCCTATTCTTGTCGATACAGTGAATACACCTAAGTTACACAGAAAGGTGAGACCGGTCGAAAGAGACCATGATTGATCGAAAAGGCAATCACAAAAATGCATGCCAAAAAAAAGCCCGCTTGCTAGCTACGAAAGCAAAGCTCACATATGATCGGTCCGATCAATCTTTTACTTTCTGCGAAACATGTATCTAACAGAATAATGTGCCTTTAACAACCAGTGACTCTGCTGCGCGTGGTTGTAACGTCTCTGCTGACAATATAGATATGGCACTATAATCGCTGTTCTACTACCTTGAAGATGGATATTTGGATGATCCATCCTCTTACTCGCCATTCTCTGTCTTGATTGGGAGCACATCTGGATGTGGAAATTCTTCAAAGTGGGGTTGAAGTTGTGGGTGCTGCTACTTCGGGTGGATGGATGGATGGATATAGACTTGTGTTGTAAGATGGCTAGCTAGATATGTGATGATAAATTTTCTTTGCGGCCGTGAGTTCTGGTTACTAGATTTGTAGCTGGGAGGCAGGAATTTTGTTTATGGATACTTGTATTGAGAGATTCGCGTCTGGAGGTTTTTAGAGGGAGAGAGTGGGAGTGGGTGTTGGTGTTTGTGTTTGTGTGGGTGGATGGATGGATGGATGTGGACTTGATGATAGAGCATCATACAACCCAAGTCCGGGCAAGCTTTTGGCACTCGTCTCGGTCCTGGTAGAAATATTGAACGCGAGTGCCTTGTCAGATTATCGGATTGGGGGTTTACTTCGCTCGGTGGGTGGGTGTTTGGGAGGTGGGTGTTTTGTTTGATGGGGTAAATAGTTGTGTGTTGTACTGCAGAAGTGCAGGAGTGCGGGAGTGAGTTTGATGTCAGGGGTGGG
>JAABUL010003982.1_pt1 | contig 20712 bp, 41 predicted proteins | sample 5559151 | NCBI WGS metagenome assembly JAABUL01 (sample SAMN10711876, study PRJNA513368) | rock metagenome | isolation source: Antarctica rocks | place: Antarctica: Victoria Land, Pudding Butte sud | reverse complement strand
TAAACCGCAAACCCCCCCCCCCCCCCCCCCCCCGCAGGATCACATCCCTGGCAGCTGCTCCAAGCGCGCACCTGCGGTGGTCCTCGGACTGGGGGCCCTTGACCTTGCCGGTGTTGCTGGCGCGGATCTTCTGCCGGTGCTCCTCGCTCAACGACGGCCACCTGCCCTTGCCGCCGCCGCCGCCCGCCTGCCGCGCCTCCTGCCGCTCCTCCTTGTCCTTCCGCAGCTCCTGCGCAATTTTGATACGAAGAATGAGATACAAGGTAACAATATCACTGTGTGCGCCTCCTGCCGCTCCTCCCTGTCCTGCCGCAGCTCCTGCGTAACACATGACCCTTACAACACATGGAATGCTCACCCTTGGACGTCCCATCAGATCCCTCAACTGCAACTCCCCTTCAACTCCCCTGGATGTGCGCATCGCTGCTGCACTCGACTAAGGATGATCAAACGAAGAAGCGAGGTCTTCAACCGCCCCTTATGTAGCGCACCTCGATGGCGAGCTTCTCCAGCGCGTCCCAGTCAACGTTCTCCAGGTCGAACTCCGAAGCCGGCTCCGGCGAGTCAAAGTCGCTGCGCGCCCGCTGCCGAGGCGCCTTCTGCCCCTGCGCCGCCTGCTGAGCCTGCTGCGCCTCCTGCTGCTGCTGCTGCTGCTGCTGAGCTCGCTGCGAGGTCGGCTTGCAGACCGGGCACGACGACATCGACCCCTGCCCACCATCAGCAAACGAGCATGGTTGCATGTTGCGCGATGATGCCTTCTGGGCATGCAATCATTCCGGTAGCTGGGAAGACGGCGGTGTGAATGCGTTGAAACAGAGAGATGCAGCGCGAGAACTTTCACAAAATTGTTCAAATAGGAGAGGCAACTCACGTTGTCCAGCTGGACGATTCCGCGGCCGCCGCACTTGGCGCAGATGGCTGGGACGCTGCGCCGCCGCCGCGGCATGCCCATGACCATGCGCACCGTGCGCACCTGGCCCTCTGGCAGCGCGATCGGCGGCCGCCGCCGCCGCCGCACCCGCACCGTCCCGTCTGCGTCGCTGCCGCTGCCGGGTGTGCCGCTGCCGACGCCGCCGTCCGCGGCTTTGCGGCTGCTGCTGTTGCTGCTGCTAGCGCCGCCGCCAGTGGCACCGCTGGCGCTGGTGGCGTTGCTGTCAGCGGCTTTGGGGCTGCTACTGCTGCTGCTGGCGCCGCTGCCGGAGGCGCCGTTGACGCCGGAAACATCGCCTTCTGTGGCGCGCTGCGGCGTTGCCGGCAGCTGCATGTCCTGGGCTGCCTTGCTCTGACGGCGCGCGGTCGGCGGCGGGCCTGAGCCGGCAGCGCTGTCGGCGCCCTCAGGAGATTCATTGGATGGCGCTCCGCTGCCGCTCAGAAGCCTCCCGTTGCTGTCGCCGTTGCGCTCCCATGGCTGCGGGACTACTGGTCGGCCAGCGGCCGCAGTGGTATTGGCCCCCGCGGTGGAGTCGCCACTATTGTTGCTGCCGTTGCTGCTGCTGGCGTCGCAACCGCTGGCGTCTGTGCCGCCGCTGGCTGCCTGCTGCCGAGCCGCCGCTTCTGAGGCCGCATCTGCGTTTGTGCCGGCAGTGCTGCCATCTGTCTGGACACCCTGCGTGATCGGAGTAGCGGCTCCGCTGGAGGCTGCAAGAGGCGCGAGCCAGCTGCCTGTGCCAACTGCCGGCCTTTTCCCGCGTGGCATGCTGCGGCGAGGCTGGCGCTGCTCCGACGCATGGGCCGACAGCCGCCATCGTTGCCTGCCGCCGCAGCCCGGCTGCAGTACGGCCCATTGCGTCAGCAACGATTCCAAATCAGCCACTGCTGCATGCACTGACCTCAATCTTGCCATTGAATAGCCACTGAATGACAAGCGCTGCGAGGGAGGCGAGGTGGGCCGCACCTCGGCGGCAAGCGTGACGCGCCAGGGATTAAACCTGTGGTCTTGCAGGCCAGAAACCACACCGTTCATCTCTCCCTTGCATCAGCAGCGCCATTGCTCACTCCCATGCATGAGTCGCAAGCTTATGTCCCTCATGCAAAGTAGCATTCTCGGCAACGCGCCAACGATTGTCGCCCAATGAGCATGAGCGCAATTGCAACGACTCCTTAATCCTTAACGAATACACAAGCGTCTCTCAAAGTTTTCTACGGATTGAAAGCAGTGTGCAGGCGGTCAAAGGTACTAACATCCACGCTTATCGCCACACCACGGTCTGCCACTAACAGAAAATCTGCTTACAAGTGTTGTGAAGAGTAGCGTCGCTTGCAAATGCAAAGACGGGTTCGGCGCGGCGGGCCGGCTGAGATCTAAAGCCAATCGCCGCTGGAATTTGCCACGTCATCTGGGTCGTCCGAATTCTGTTTCAACCATGAGAGCCCCACTTTCATTGGAAAAGACAGCAGAAAGAACGATCTAAAAGTTTCGAAAGAATACAGCGCTGATGAATGCAGAACCCCCACAGAATGATGGGCTGAACGGAGTTCTTGACCCTGCACGCATGTGACAGCCCTGAAGTACTAGCATTGCTGCGGTGCGCTGTGTGCATGATGGTGCGGCGGCAGGATCTCCATGCCTCATGTCGCCGCCCTGCGCCATAGAAGCAGCTCACACTTCACATCTTTGTCTGCAATGCTACCAGGCTCACAGTTGTCTGACAGCTCGAGGCTTAGCTGGCATGCGCTCACTTGCACAGTCTGCATTCTCGCTTTCATTCATGCACGCATGCACAGGTGGGTGATAAATGCTGCCCACCTGGCGGGGGTGCCCTTGCGGCGATTTCGCGGCGGCGTGGGCGGCAGCATCGGTGCCGCGGCCTTCTTCGCTGCCGCGGCCGGTCGACCGCGCTTCCGCCCTGTCGCCGGCCGAGTCGGCGGCGGCGGGAACAGTGATCCGCCCAGCTTCTGCGCCGCATGACGCTTTGCCGGCTTCTGCGCACGCGCAGCCAATAAGGTCTCCTTTCGTTTCCTCTGAGTGTCAGCTACCTCTTGCGTGCGACCTTACCTTCAGGCTGACAAGATTTGCAAGTACAGCAACCCTCGATCAAGCTTGATAACCCTCGATCAAGCTTGATATGCACCTGACATGCAGATCAATACTTGCAAAAAGACAACAGTATCTGTCGTACCTGAGGGCTGCCTGAAGGCTCCCGCGAGATCTCCCGATTGGGCCGCCCCGGCAGCGCCTGCGCGGGCGACTCTGGCGCTGCGACCGCCGCGATGGCGGCCGCGACGGCCCACGCCGCCGCCGCCAATGACTTGCCGCGCCCCGGCGAGCCCAGCGCTGCGCCGCCGGCTGCCTCGGGCGCACTTGACGGCCGCTGCGGCGACAGCCAGCTGTTTGGCGGCAGCGCCGTGGCCTGCGCCCGAGGCGGCGACTGCGGCGGCTGGTGCCAGGGATGCTCTGCTGGTCCCGCTGGCCGCCGGGGCCCAGGCTCCTGCTTGGGCTGCGGCCGCAGCGGCAGCTGCATGCGCGCCTGGTCGGGCTGCAGCGGCTGCTGCGGCTGCAGCCGGTGCAGGTGCGACTGCAGGGTCTCCAGCTGCGCCGCCGCCGCGCTGTCCTGCTGCTGGCGCAAGGCGCCGGCGCCGCTCCAGCTGCGGCCATCCAGATCCGCTGCTGCTGGCCCGGAAGGCGGCACCGCCGCCAACTCCGCTGCCGCCTGTTCACTGGCCAGCCGCGGCAGCGCGCCGGGCCCCGCTTTGTCCGAGCTACCATCGGCGGCTGGGCTACCCGGCTGCTGATGAGGCTGGCGCCGTCCAGGGGACACCAGCGGCGCGGCGGCGGCAGAGTGCTCGCCGCCCATGTCGCCGCCACCGCTGTCGTTGGCAAAGCTGCTCCAGGGCGTGCCGCGCGGCGCTGCCGCGAGCGTAATGCTGCTGCCAGTGCCCGCCGGAGCGTCGCCAAACCAGCCGCTGCCGCCGTCGAACCAGCCGCCGCAGACGCTGCCGGCGGAGCCAGCCTGGCCGGTGTTGGTGCTGCCGCCCTGCGCCGCCGCCTCGTCCGCGGAGGTCGCCAGCGGATCTAGAGCCAGCGCCGCCACCAGCTGCGGCGATGTCATGCGTTGCAGCTCTGTCACCTCGTCCCTGCAAGACGTACACGCATCAGTCAGGTTGGTGTTTCCAAAGCTTCCCCCTCGAATCAACACAGCCTCACTACTGATGACAAGATTATTGACACACTCGCTGTGACGGTGTCTGCGTCACTCCAGCACCTATGTTGCTGTTGGACGGCTGGCGTGTTCCAACATAGGCACGTGAGTCACCTGTACTGCGAGGCGTCAAAGTTGGTCTGAACACGGCCGCTCTCGCCGGACTGCGCGGCCTTGGCGAGCGCCGCACGGTCGTAGGCGCGCGCTGCGGCCGCCTCCGTTGCGAAAAAGCCCAGGTGCACCTGCATGCAAGTACAAGCCAGATCCTGAGGAGGCCAGTCTGCGTGCATCCGATGAACACATGGAAATCGGATATGTCAGATTTGATGCGTTTCAGGACCGAGCCGTGTTGTTCCGGTACCGCTGCGTGCGCATGCCCACCTGCTTGCCAGCGGCGTTGATCTGCGCATGCCAGCGGCCGGTCGCACGCAGCAGGCTGACGCCGCGGTAGTTGCTGCTGTGGCCGGGGCCTTTGCGGGCGCGCGCCCGAAGCTCCGCCACCATCTCCGTGAACGACAGGCCTGTATGACAGGTGTGTGCATCGTGAGAGACGACAACAGATGAGCCTTGATGCACCTCTGCTGCCTGGAGAGAAGCGCACAGGGTCGCCATGCCCACACACAGCACGCAGAGGCAGCGCGGTGAGGTGCACCGAGGCATCCTCCGCCGCGATGCATGTTGAGAACTCATGTCGACAGCTCACTGTCAAGAAAACACAGAAGCATCAGGCGCGCACCCGTCAGCACATTCATCTCGCCGGCGTAGTTGCCTTTGTCGAAGTTTGTGCGCGCCGCGGCGCCGTCCTTGTTGATGGCGGCGCGGTCGAACGCCGCCGCCGCTGCCTCCTGCGTGTCGTGGTCGCCCAGGCTGGTCGTGCGCCCGTTGGCCGATATCTGCATTGACATGACAGAATATTTGATCCCGAGTGACGCGCTGCGTGTGATGCCTCATGATGGTGATCACTGAGGAGCGGCCTTCGCATGCAAGACCGGCTCTGCCGCATGTCTGTGTTGGATTTCAGACCTCCTCGAGGCTGTGCAAAATGCCTTCGTCGCTATTTTGCGCGGTTGAGAGCATTCTCAAGCATCGAATACTGCTGCAGACACATGCAGTTTGCGCAGGTGACCGCAGCGACAGGGCGCACTTTCACACCTGTGCGCGCCACTTGCCGGTGGGCCGGAATAGCGTCACGCCGCGGTAGGGGCTCGATTTTCCCATCGTGCTGCGGTGGGCCGTCAGGCAGGCTGTTTGCTACTCTCAGAGTCCAGAGGACGTGGCTGTCAGCAGCCGACCTGCAATCTGGCCGCAGGTGTTATTCGATGCCGTCTGGACGGAAGCGCATGTGTTCATCAGTCCTGGAAGACGGAGCCTGGCACCAGAAGCGCATCAATGCCACACGAACAATAGTGGCATCGCCATATTTGATGCATGCTCTGGCGATGAGGCTGTGCCATCGATGCAGCAGAGACGTTTGATTGCATCATTGGGTGATGTCTCGCATTGTTTGGATGTCACGCATGGCCGCACTCAGAGTCAGCCATCGATGTGCAGCAAACGTACGACCAGGCCTGTGTGACCGCCGATCCATGGCGAGACCCTTCCTAAAGCCAGATCGTATGGTTGCTCACCTCCTATCGTTGCTGCGCGATGCAATCCGCTCGCTGCAGGCGATACGGAATGTATATACAGCTGATGGTTAGGGGGCACACAGTCGCTGATTCCGGACGCTGCGAGCTGCAGCGCCGCCCGCAGCAGCTCGGAGTGATTGTGATGATGATCTGGTCGCTGCTGGTAATGAGTGCTGGGCCACGACTGGTGTGCACCGCCTCGCAGCGGCAGCCGAATCTGCCTCCAGTTGCACACAACATCGACCCCGAATGAAACATGCACGTGGAGCGCAACGTTCAATGCGGGTGCAGTGCCGCATTTACAGCGTTGCATCACATCTCGAGATAGAGAAAGCTTCATGGCTTCTCTGGGCGTCACCTTCGCAGCTCCCGCCGTGCTCAGGCAGCTTGGCGGCAGCAGTCGCTGTGGGCATCGGTGTCTGTTCCGGAACCCACTTCCCAGCTTTGCGCGGCGCTTCGCATCAGCACGTCCTGCTGACGCATCACTGGCTTCCGGTGCGTCATTCAGAATGTCGGGGCGACAGATTGCAGCCAGTCGGAGGGCGCGCATGGCGCGCGCCACCGCGCAGGCGCAGGGCGCTGAGCTTGCGGACCTTGACGACTTCGACGGCCAAGTCATCGACGCAGAGATCACTGACAATCGCATCCCAGTGACGGTGCGGCACTCTATCTGGCTGTTGGGGAGCACATGCACTGCAGTCAGCGCCAATGCATGCACTGCGGGCAGCGCCAGTGCATGCCTGTTGCAAGAGAAATGTGCAATCGGTGGGCTCCACGATCTTGATGGTCACGCATTAAATCAATCTGCAGGTCATCACCGGCTTCCTGGGCTCGGGCAAGACGACGCTGCTGAACAACATCCTGACGCAGGACCATGGGCAGCGCTTGGCGGTCATCGAGAATGAGGCGAGTATGCCAAGTCTGCCAGATGTAAACCCTGATGTGGTTTCATACATGCCTGTGCTGTCAATTCCTTACTGCTGCAGTGGTTGGAGCTGACTGATGTGACCGACAATCCACTGGCAATCAGCGCGAGGCCTGGCGGCATGCGATGGCACTGCTGGACGGAGTTAGGAGCATGTCGGCCGTGCAACATCCCCCAGGTGCGACATTGCCATGCAGATGAAGGCGATAAACAGTCAGCGGAAAAACCAAACGTTGCTGCTGCCGCGGCGCAGGTGGGCGAGATCGACATCGACAGCGAGCTGGTGGCGAGCAGCCAGCGGCTGGACGGGAAGGAGGAGGCGCGCATCATGATGCTCAACAACGGCTGCCTGTGCTGCACCGTGCGCGACGACCTCGTCGACATGCTAACCGAGCTGGTAAGCCTCTGGCTAACACATCGACTTCATGCTGCCTCCGGGTGCCTTCCACAGGTATGTTGAGCACACGACTGAGCATACGATATAACCTGAAGCGCCTTGCCGCCCACAACATTGTGTGACCCGGGAATCACGCGCCTCAAAACCACGCTTGCCAGCACCTGCCTCCCTCTGATCTCGCACTTGCGGAATTGCAGGCCGGCCGGCGGGACGAGTTTGACCGTGTGGTCATCGAGACCACGGGCCTCGCGTCGCCGGCGCCATCCAGACCTTCTTCCTAGACCCAAACATGGCGGACAACGTGCGCCTGGACGGGGTCGTCACGCTGGTGAGGCGCGGCAAATTGAACAACTGGAGATTCTGATTGAATGATGCTCAGTCGGGAACATGTGCGACCGACTGAGCGTGTGTTACTGCCTCTGACCATGTGAAAGCTGTGTGACAAGCAGTAGGATAGCTGCCTGGCTGGAGGGCTGATTGTAGGACTGAAACGAGGATGTGACCACGTGACCCACAACCAACGCACCCACCCCCAAACATCTGAAGTCATCGTGCGAAAACCCCCAGGTGGATGCCAAGCATGTGGGGCAGCACCTGGACGAGGAGAAGCCGGGCGATGCAGTGAACGAGGCGCTGCAGCAGATCGCCTACGCCGATCGCATTGTGCTCAACAAGACCGACCTGGTGCGTCCAGTCGGACCTGAACCTCGAGGCCAACACTAGCGGGAAAGGTACTCTATATCGTGTCCACAACACCGACCTGGTGCGCCTATATGCCATGCAAGACGCCAGTGCCATTCGACTCATCTTCTTCCTGCATCAATGCCTCTGCTAGGTTAGTTGTCTCCCTAATGGAAGTCTGCAGGTCGTGCATGTTCTTTCATATACACACTTGGCTCTGTTTCTGCTGCGGGCGAGCGCGGCGAAGGTGGAAGAGCGGGAGGGTCGGCTGCGGGGCATCAACATCATGACGCAGATTGTGTGCGTCCCGAAGCATATGGTCGAGGCATTCCTCTAGAATCGTATTCCCAGGTGAGCTCGGCGGAGGTGCAGGAGCTGAACGGGACGGCTGCGGGGCATCAACATAATGGCGCAGATGTGCAGATGCTGAGACTGAGGCGGGGTCCTCATGATGCCTGCAACCACTTCTGCTGCAGGTCAGCGCGGCGGAGGTTGAGGGAGTCGATCGTAGGCTGCGGGGCATTGTTAGCATGGCGCATATCATGCAGAAGCTTGTGCCATACGTATTAAACACCCTAGCATGTCGACATGTATTCACAGCTGAGTGCAGTAGAGGTAAAGGAGCTGGAGGATGGCTGCGGGGCATCAACAGAATGGCGCAGATACGTAAATCACTGAAACTGCGGGGTCCTGATTATGCGCGCACGCGCCTTTGACATCGGTTACCCCTGCAGAGGTGGAGGAGCGGGAGGGGCGGCTGTGGGACATCAACAGCATGGCGCAGATGGTGCAACGCCGTGCCGCATTGTCCAACCTTTTTCTTGTCACACTCCCTGCCGCAGGTGACCCCTGCGGAGGTGGAGGAGCTAGAGGGGCGGCTGCGGGGCATCAACAGCATGGCGCAGATGGTGCGGGCGGAGCGCGCCAATGTGGGCGTCGACTATGTGCTCGGCGTCGGCGGCTTTGATCTGGACCGCGTGGAGGGCGAGGTGTGCATGCTGAAGAACCATGTAAATGCAATGTTGCATCTATTAGCCGTGACGAATTGGAGCAATGGTGGGGCCGAGCGCGCCAACGTGGGCGTCGGCTATGTGCTTGGCGGCTTTGACCTCGACCGCGTGGAGGGCGAGGTGCAAAACACGACTGCTTGTCATGCTCCATGTTCGATATCGCTGTGGGTGGTTGACTACGTGCTTGGCGTCGGCGGCTTTACTCTGGACCGCATGGAGGGCGAGGTGCAGCCTTGTGAAGTTCAATAGATTTACTGCATCATTAGGGGCCTGTTTGGGGGATTTGATGTTGTGCTTGGCGTCGGGGGCTTCCACCTCAACCGCGTCGGCGGCGAGGTGCGTGCTGAATGATTTTCATCATCATCATCATCATCATCATTCATCATCTAGCGGCCGTCTGCTGATCTAAACCCTGCCAGAGGCTGGCATGTCGCTCGCACAGTCGTGCAAACCTTGTGTCACACGACGCAGCCGCAGCGGGACACCACGTCGGCCACAGCAGCGCGCAGCTCAAGGCTCCCACGTTCATCGGCTGCAGGTGAACCCAGAGCTGCTGAAGCAGGAGGCGCACAGGCGCCACGAGCACGAGCACGAGCACGATCATGACCACAGCCACGAGCACGAGCACGATCACGGCCACGACCACAGCCATGACCACGACCACGACCGCGCCGGCAGCCACGCGCACGCGGAGTCGTCCGGCGACGTGCACAGCCATGACCACGAGCACAGCCACGGGCACGACCACGTGCACGACGACCGGGTGTCCAGCGTCAGCATTCAGATCGACGGCGACATGGACCTGGAGATGGTGCGCATCGTGTTGCAGCTTTGGCGCATGTGATCAGCGCACCTTTCCAGCAGGATGTCTGATGCTCACCAGAGACAGCGGGAACAGCGTCAGCATCCAAGTCGACAGCAACATGGACCCGGGGATGGTGCGCTGTCACTGTTCAGGGTACAGGATTACTGCAATTGCGCCGGGCCGCATCTTACTGGGAGGCCTCCCATCCGCTTGACAGCATGTCAAGTGGCGGATGGCTGCATGCAGATGGTTAGCAACCTGTCGTGGTTAGATTCAAGATAGAATCAAGGACTCCCATCTCCAGCACACTTTGGTGGAAACAGCAATGTGTGTGTCTTCGTGTGGGGCTGCTGAAATGTGGGGCTTGTGATCTTGCCGCAGCATTTTGCATTTTCTTCCAGTCTCCCGCTTGCTTGGAAGTCTAAAAGATGACCAAATAAGGAGGCCGCGGGTCCCACTGCAAAAACCGCAAAGCAGGGAGCCGTGGCATGATACGGAGAGCTTCTTGCATGGCCTGATTTGAAGTCAACGTGTGCGCGGCGGCGCAGGTGAACCACTGGCTGGGCAGCCTGATCCAGGTGCGGGGGGAGGACCTGTACCGCATGAAGGGCGTCCTCGCCATCGCCGGCTTCTCCGACACCTTCGTCTTCCAGGTGACCCGCGCTGTTATTCCTGCTTTCTGATGCTACCTGTAATTTGGCATTTGGCATCAGCGCAAAGCCATGACGCTCCTGCCGCCAAATCCCTGCCTCAATCTTACAGGGCAATCCCAGTTGCGTGGCCTTGCCTGCAGTGAGCATTGCCTCGGAGAACTGGGGCAATTGTAACGCGTGTTCAGGCGCGTGCTGGGTCCACGAACGGCTGCATGACAGCATGCGCCACCAGTTGTAGGGGGAGAGCCTCATATCTGCACCCTCATATGTCGCCGGGACACCCGCCTCCGACATTGTTGTGTTCGTGTTGGACTACAGGGCGTGCACAGCCTGTTCGAGGGGTCGCCGGCGCGGCCGTGGGGCCCCAGCGAGAAGCGCACCAGCCGCATGGTCTTCATTGGCCGCGAGCTGGACGGCGAGCTGCTCAAGGTTGGCTAGAATTAAAAGTGCTGACAATTATCAAGGAATCGCTCACGAGTCACCAAGAGGCATGCCCAGTAAATGTCCATGCGCAAGGTTCATCAAGAAACCACTCTCAGCATGAGCGTCCATGATTCGCATCCTCGTCAGCCGGGTTCTGCTTCTTGCGCGTCCAAGAAAATCTGCGCAAAATTTGAAGTGAAGTTTATTACACTCACTCAACCCGCAGGCGGGCTTCGAGGACTGCCTCGCGGAGCGCGTCGCGGAGGAACGAGCGGCGGCCTGGCAGCAGCAGGCGGCAGGAGTGCAGCAGGGGCCCGGCGGCCAGTGAGAGCAGGGGCGGGGCTGCGGCAGGGCATTTTGTCGTGCTGAAGAAGCTGGGAGTAGTGAAGATCATGGCGGGGCGCTTGGATTGCAGGCCGCGGTGCAGTCTGACAATCAATATGCGGAGGAATGCATTGCCATAATAAAAGCTGTCTTTGCGACCTTAAGATGATAAGCTGTACATGCATCAGCCTTTCACACCGTTGCCCACCAAAATCCTTTCTCACGTTCATGCGGCGTTACTGTCTTGAACCCTAATTGTGTACGTCAGCTGATGATAATCTCAACGTTTCCCTGAGACATATCAGGACACGATCCTGAAATGTCTCGGCAGCGCCAATTTTCTGAGTTCGCGCGAACTCTGCTGCCGCTCGTGTGCCTCATTTCGCCGTACCGACTGTGTGCAGCATGGCGGGCTTCTCCGCTAAAGACTTGGACAATCTAGAAGCAGGCGGCAAGGGCTACGAGCAGCCGCAGTCGCTGCAGCGCGGCAATGGCACCACGAACAGAAAGGGCGACGTTTGGGAGCCGGACAGCAAGCGGTTTCATGATCAGCTGCCCAATAGCGCAGGTGCGCTGTGCATGTCTGCAGCGCAGGACTCAGATCTGCAGCGCAAGAGTGGCGTGTCTCGTTTGTGCCTTGTGCACGAAGTGCACGATGTTGATGACACTGCTGGTCCAGCCTAACGTTCCTGACATCTCCCCTTTGCTGCCCTTGCAGACCAGAGCGCAAGTGAGTCCTCTTTTCCTATTCGTGCTTGAACATCCCCCACATCCCTATAAAGGTGCACGTCTCACCCGGCCGCCGCTTTCGCGCGCAGAGGAGACGTCCGCCCGTATTTCGTTGCAGTCGTTCATTACGTCCCACGGTGACAGTCTGCATCGCCATGTCAGCTCTAGGGGTCCAGGGTACTTTGTAGTGCGCCAGCTGTGCCGGGCGGCGTCTTGAGGGCTCAGCGCCCAGGTCGTACCGCGTGCATGAGGCATTACAACATGTTTGCCACAGCCGACGGCGCGATCTGCCGCTGGACAGCGCTGTGCAGCTCGGGTTGGGTCTGCTGACTAATCATCGACAAAGCCATAATCTGCTATGCTGTGCAACCTGTCGTGCTTTCCGCTTGGGCACTGCAGCAGGCTGCGATGGGTCACTCATACGATCAGTATGCGTTTGCTCACGTTGCCTGAGACCAAGCGCCTGCGATTGGCTCAATTCTGCTGGCAGGAAGTTGCACGGCATCTACAGCGGGTTTCTCAGCAGCACCTGACCTCTGATCCTCGTCAGCCCTTTCGTAGAACGTCCCGGCAGCCAATTGCCTCGCGCCAAAGCTGTCAGGAAAGCGTTCTGGTTGCCATTCTGGACAGCGTGGATCAGTAGGCACCAATTGACACCAGCGCACCTCGACGTCCCTCGCACGATCGGTGTCAGACATTTTCGCAGACACCCCTTCGGCTTACTGATATCTCGTGTGTTACCTTGCCTTGCAGAATGGTGGTACAGGTGCGCCGTGCAATGTTTCTGCGCGTGTGCCATGTTCCTGCGCGCGATTTGCCTGCATGCTGGACCGTCTTCACAGTCGTGTGGGGGGCAGCCAGCTCTTCGTCCTTCCTGCAGTAATGGCCTTCCACTCGTAATTGCAATGCATGATGTGCAACTACTGCTCAGACTAAATTTGCAGTTTGCTGCTGCCCGTGCACGTGCTTCACTGGTGTGTATCTTAGCATGCTGCTGCCGCCGCAGCGCATTCCACAACACCACCGCCATCGTGGGCGCCGGCGTGCTGGGCCTGCCCTTCGCCATGAAGTACCTCATGTGGCCCGGCGGCGTGGTGGTCATGTGCCTGTCATGGATCACCTCCCTGTACACCCTCTGGCAGGCGCGCGCGGCTGACGTGATCAGACAACATTAGTGTTTGCAGCCTGCACATTATACACGCCTGTGCTTGTTCATTTGTGGCATCTCTGCGGTTGTGATGCTTGTGTGCGACGCTCGGATCCGTGCACACTGATTTCACCACATGTCTGCTCACAACATATACAACATGTACGCACAGCAAACCTCCTATGCACTTTGTGCAAGCCATCAGGCAACGTGCTGATCGGCGCTGCCCTCTGTCCTACCCGCAGCTGTGCGCCATGCACGAGCTGGACGGCCACCGCTTCTGCCGCTACCACGAGCTGGGCCAGTACATCTTTGGTGAGCGGCGCTGTGAAGTTCCTGCCTGAAATCTGTCTTGACGCCGCACTCGGCGCACGCACCTGACCTCGTTTCTGTGCACTCACTGGGGCGTCATTCGCTCCGATGTAGAGTTCAGATTGCTTTGGTCAACTGCAGTCCATCTGATGCCTGCCGCTTACATGTGCCAGCTTGAAGCGGCATTGACCGTTGTCGCTGCTCACTGTCTGCAGGCCCCAGGCTCGGCTTCTGGATCGTGCTGCCCTGCCAGCTCACCATGATGATTGGTCTGGGCGTCGTCTACTCGGTGCGCAGGCTGCCACTCCTGTCTGAACGCTAATGGCTTGGCGCGAATACTGAGCGTTTTGCATCCGCTCTAAAAATTGTCACACATACTCGTAGTGTGACCAACCCTGTCTTGTTACTGATGCAGGTCACCGGCGGCAAGTCGATGTACCGAATCTATCACCTCTACTACCCCGGCACCCCTGTGGGCATTAGTATCTGGATTCTGATCTTTGGCATCTGCCAGATCTTCATCTCCCTGGTGCGCGCTGCCCGCAGCCATTTGATCCCAGATATCTGTCCAGCTTGTTCCAGTTCATTGTACCTCGGAGTGGGAACACGTTCGCCAGGTACATCTGACCTTCTACTGCCGCATACTCGAATCGAGGGTGCAGTCTGTGACCTCGCGAACAAACTTTTCTGATTATGTGATGTTGCGCCCGCAGCTGCGCAACTTCAACTCCCTGAGCGGCATTTCCTTCCTGGCGGCTGTGATGTCGCTGGGCTACTCCACGATCGCTACAGGGCTGACCATCCACAACGGCAAGCAGCCGGGAACCGTCTACAACGTGGACCAGTTTTCGACCGCCGACGCTGTTCTGTCTGGCTTTAACTCCCTCGGCATCATCGCGTTCGCCTACGGTAGTTGGTTTAATTATATTGTTGTGCCAATATATATTTAAATATTTAAATGTAGTTGGTTTGATTCTATTGTTTAATTCTGTTCGTTTGTTTAATTATATTCGTTGGTTTGATTCGTTTGTTTACTTCTATTCCTAGGCGGCCACAACGTGATCCTGGAAATCCAGGCGACGCTGCCCAGCCCGCCGCCCACGCTGCAGCCCTACATGCGCGGTAAATTTCCAGGAGCTCGTGCACGAATTGTTATTGTTGTTTAAGCCTGTGCAGTGAACCTCCACCTGAAGCTGCGCATAGAACTATACCTCAGTTGGCTACTTTGGGAAACCAGAGTGGGTTCTGGTGGTGAAGTTATTGATATTTCTCCACTATTTTGTAGCAGGCGTCTACATCGCCTATGGCATCGTGTCCTGGTGCTACTTCTCCGTCGCGTTCTCTGGTGAGCGCCTTGCTGATGACGCTGCACAAGCAGTGGCCCTGCACGCCTTGGGCCGCCATCTTTTTACTGTGTCACCCGCGTTATTTCCATACCCCTTGGCGTATTTGTCGGTGGCTCTGCTTTGTCGACGTGATCCTCCTCGGTGATGCTGCCCGCTAAATTGTCGCTGCGGGCACGTGTGTCGGCGCGTGCCTATGCCCATTTCAGAGCTTTCGTGTCAGGCCTGTTGCGGGTGCAGCAGCAGTAAAGTGCCCATCCCTGCCGTAACGCAGGCTACTGGGCGTACGGCGCCAACGTCTCGGACAACATCCTCTTCAGTCTGCAGAACCCGCGCGGTGTCATCTCCCTCGCCTCTGCGATGGTGCTGGTCCACGTGCTGGGCAGCTTCCAGGTGCGTGCCCCCGCGTTACACGCTCGATCCATGTCTCACAGAAAGCAGCCCTCTTCGAGAGCTCACTTGTGCAAGCCTGCCATCCACGACCTCGCGAGTCGTGTCTGGCCGCGTCAGCGGGAACAGACGTATCTTGAATCAGACGATCTGCAGCTGGCCAGCCTGCCTGGCACCAGAGACACACGGTGATGCTCAGAACCCTATTGACACCGTGAACCTTGCGTTCACCGGCAGGTGTACACAGTGCCAGTCTATGACATGATCGAGCACGTGATGCTGCGCCACAAGATCAACATCAACTGGCCGCTGCGCTTTGGCTACCGCACCTGCTACGTGATCGCCATCACCTTTGTCGCCATCACCCTGGTGCGTGTCGACGCCGCTTTTCCATCCTATCTACTGCATGGTGGATTTTGAGGTGACTGGCCAGGGGCGGTGTATTCTTGGGCCTCTGGAAACATTTTTTGCATGCTTCCACCATGCGGCACATGGCATTTGTGTGCGGGTCTTGGCTCATCTTTGTGGTCTCGAGCCTGAAATATTTGTTTTTCCGGCTGTCTGCAGCCCTTCTTCGGCGACCTGCTGGGCTTCATCGGCGCCATCGCCACTGGCCCCACCACCTTCTGGCTGCCGCCGCTCATGTGGATCATCCTTAAGCGCCCTAAACTCACCAACGTGAGCCCACTTGTCGCAGCTCCTGCATTTCTCAACCTGCCGCTCAGCTGTGGCTCGCATGTGCTTCACCTGCCCTAGCGGTGCCCGCCCATATGTTCGTTTGTTGCCAGAATGAGTCCTGACTCTGATTCCTTGGTCGTATCCATTGCAGATCCACTGCATCCCCAGCTGGTTCTGCTTGGTCTGGGGATTGGTGACTACAATTTTGGTGCGATGCTCAAGTGCCCTGGCACGGCTGTCACTTGCCGGTCGCCAGTTCCGGCGGGGCTGGTTGGCGTGCATTTTCACTAGTTTGACTGTATGTACTATTCTCGTGACTGTATCCTCTCATTCTACAGGGTGCTATTGGCGGCCTGCGCGGCATCATCAACGCCGCGTCCGGCTACAAGTGCGTTTTCCGCTGGCTTCCTGTTTGTTTGGGAACATGCCATCATCGAGCCTTGGTCATTACTGGATTTGGCAATGATGCATCATGTCGCTCATCTGTTGTCGCTATGGCGCTGCAGGTTCTACCAGTGAGAGCGCTGCATCCGCCGCACCGTCAACGGGGCCAACGCAGTCCGCCCAGCTGGCCCGGGGCTGCGGCCTGCGCCTGTCGCTGTGCCATGTGTGCGGCGGGCGCAGGCAGCCCTCTGGATTCAGCAGTGTACATATTGAGACCGGGCATCGAGATGTTCGGGCTGCTGGTCAAATTGTGTATCTAGTCCGCATGCACTCGCCACAGGGCGCTTGCCGGGACACAAACATTGTGTGAGATGCACCCGCAAGCCTGTTGCCGGTGTCACTTCATCAACCTAGCGCTCGTGCGACACCTCTGCATCTGTTCTCATGCCAATTGTTTCGTCGTGATGCGCCCATGTCGCGATACCATCAAGTGCCGAAGGATGTGTCGACGTAATTGGGGGCCGCCTGAAGTATTGGTGTTTGGAGCGAGGGTTGCGACGATATTCCGCTTGCTGAGCTGCGATTGTTACTCGTGCCAGTCCCACTGCAACGTTTGCAGTGCTGCTGTGTCGGTTGGGATATGCGATTTGTTCACAGAGAGACGCTTAGTACCTGTAAAGCGGATTGCATCCCATACATCCCATCCCGGTGCGGCCTGCTGCATGGACGACCTGTCAACATACCATACCTCATGCCAGCTGAGTTCTTGGTGTGGCACTTATCGTCTGCTGGCAAGCGTTGTGGCAGCGTCTAGGTAGATCCACGGCCCAGAGGACTGTCGAGTTGCCGGGACCAACATCCGACGTCCGCCGCATTTCCCGTCGAGAACAGCATTCTCGTGACGTCATTCCGAAGAGTCTCTTGGATCGTGACTGAAGCCTCCTACGAGCTCCCGTCGTTCCATCAGTCCCACATTTCCTTGTCCGATACAAACTTCAGGAACGCCCAGTATGGCGACTTACTCCGCGAAAGATTTGGATTCGATCGAGACTGGCGGCGGCGGGGACTACAGCGCGTCCGGCAAGCATGGCACGCCCCACAGCAACGGCTCTGGGTGCGGGACCCCTGCCACAGCTGTGCCTGCCGGATGGATTCCGCTGCAGTCACCCCGCTCACAACACTTTTATGTCGACTACAGGACTACCAACAGGAAGGGCGAGCCCTGGGAGCCGGACAGCAAGCGGGTGAGAGTTGCACTAGGCTCGCATCGCAGTGCTGGACTTGACTACCACAGCCGAGAGGCTTGCTGACACGGTGCTCTTCTGCCACACGCAGTTCGAGGACCAGCTGCCCAACAGTGCCGGTGAGCAAAAGGACGCTGTGCACTGCAATTTGCTCGGTGACTACTGCATGAACTGTCGAGGGGACGAGTGGGGCAGGGCAGCTCGTTCCACAGCTTCGTTCTCTGGTGGGTTTTCCAAGCGATCAATAACGTTGTATGTTTTTACCGTGCAGACAGGAGTGCGAAATGTGCGGTTGCTGTCCCTTCTTTGCCTTCCGCCATCTCTTGGTCGCTAGATAAGGCGCTGGTGTCGCATACCATGGCGCGATCAGTACAGCGTGCATCTGCAGTCCATTTTTTTGTAGGCTCCCAGTGTGACTGGTGTGCCGGGTGCTGGTTCAGCAGAGCTGCTAAGCTGGCAGCGCAGGTGCTACACAGCCGGGCAGTCACCGAAATTGCTGCTGCTGTCGCGATGCGTCGCAGGATGTAGCGTATTTGCGTCCCAAGAAACCTGCATAGGCAGTGTTGATGTATTTCGGATTGTAGTATGGCTACAGCTGTGGCTGTGGGTGTGGGGTCACGGGTCGTCGGACTTCGTCCGAGTCAGCTTTCGGCGCTGCAGCTGCGCGATCGCCCACAGCCAAAGCGGCCAAATGGGTCCGAAGAACCGTTCCTACGAGAGGGCGGCAGCTGCATGTGCCAGGACTATAGCTCGTCGCCAAACCTAGGTTGGGCCGGTACACGTCACTAAATGTGTAATGTCTCACTGAACCTGCGTGTGCGCTCCTCCGTGCAGGGTGGTACAGGTAAGACTCTCTCTCGCTCCCTCGCCGCTTTTCGGCTAGCCGCTGCACATGCGTCTTTCCTCTGCAACCCTGAGCAGATTTGCTGGATACGGGTAATTATGACTGCGCCGTGACTAAACCTGACTGAGGCGTCATCCCTTGCAAGATGCTCAGCTGCGTTCCCTGCATGCCTTTCCACGGCAGTGGCTGCATCCCCTTTTGAGGGTGCTGCACCGCCGCCACCGAGCCAGAGCCGTGCACACGCCCGCCGCGCTGAGCCGTGTTGATGTGGCGCCGACAGCGCCTTTCACAACACCACCGCCATCGTGGGCGCCGGCGTGCTGGGCCTGCCATTCGCCGTGAAGTACCTCATGTGGCCCGGCGGCGTGGTCGTCATGTGCCTCTCCTGGTGCACCTCCCTGTACACCCTGTGGCAGGTACGCTCACTGCAAAAGCCCGCCGGCACCACCATCACATTGTCTCCAGCTGGCGGCGGTGGCGCCGGCTGATAAGATCCCAGTGCCGTGTGCTGCGCCTGTGAGAGTCAAAGCACGGCTGCCAGCTACGAAGCGCTTGAGCTTCTCCACGACATGGGAACGCCCTGTCCCCACGGCCACCTGATGGATGTCAGCCTGCAGCCTCGAAAGCGCTTTCGAGGCTGCAGGCTTAAGAATGATCGCTGGCGCCGACGGCAGGAGCACGAGGCACGCACTTAACTGCACTGTCAGCGCCATCAGGACGAGCTGCCGGCTGACACTGCTACTCTGCTGACGTGCGCTGCTGTGTTGGTGCGCGCAGCTGTGCGCCATGCACGAGCTGGACGGACACCGCTTCTGCCGCTACCACGAGCTGGGCCAGTACGTCTTCGGTGAGTTCTTCAGTGCTGCCAGGCTGATGCACATAACACCCCTGCTTTTTCATCGTATGCATCCCGATCAGAAACGGGTGCATGCCTGCCAATGAAGATTACGTGTGGGGCAGGTGCAGGCAGCTGTGCCTGCCGCAGCAGCGTCGTCTGTCCATCCTGCCAGGACTCTAGCATCGCTGTCCCGCCAACCACGTGATGTGGTGTGCACCCTGCTGGCCGCAGGTCCCAAGCTCGGTTTCTGGCTCGTGCTGCCCTGCCAGCTCATCATGATGGTGGGGCTGGGCATAGTGTATTCCGTCACCGGCGGCAAGTCGCTGTACCGAATCTATCACCTCTACTACCCCGGCACAGCCTTCGGCATCAGCCTCTGGATCCTGATCTTCGGCATCTGTCAAGTCTTCATCTCCCTGGTGCGCAGCGCCTGCTCCTGCTGTCCTTGCTCCTGCTGCCTGGTGCCCCGCACCTGACTGCTTATTTGGTGACAGCGCCCGTGAAGCTGCTGCTGGCTGACGGGCGGTCCGCTGTTGAGACGCTGCACGCCTGCTGCTGCTCACGACGGCAGCAGCGCGCATGGCCCGGCTCCTTGCTCACGAACTCAGCTGAGCACAGTCCTTAGACTCGAATCAGTTGGAGTTGCGGATCAGTGGAAAACCGCATGGCGTCCAAGGCAAACAGACTCGGAAATGCAAAACTTGACACACCACGTGCCAATTGAGCCTGTTGTTTCTGGCTGCAGCTGCCCAACTTCAACTCCCTCAGCGGCATCTCCTTCTGCGCCGCCGTCATGTCGCTGGGCTACTCCACAATCGCTACAGGGCTGACCATCCACAACGGCAAGCAGCCGGGCGTCGTGTACAATGTCAACGAGTTTTCAACCGCTGACGCCGTGCTGTCCGGCTTCAACTCCCTCGGCATCATCGCCTTCGCCTACGGTAGCTGGTTTAATTCTTTTGTTGTGCCAATATATATTTAAATGTCTAATTCTATTGTGCAACAAGGTAGTTGGATTAATTCTTTTGCTTAATTCTATTCGTTTGTTTAATTCTTTTGTTCAATTCTATTCCTAGGCGGCCACAACGTTATATTGGAGATCCAAGCCACGCTGCCCAGCCCGCCGCCAACGCTCAAGCCCTACATGCGCGGTAAATTTCCAGGAGCTCGTGGAGTGAATTTCCACTTGAAGTTGCGCATTTCGTTCCTGAAAATCTCATGAACGAAGATCCATTGTGTTACTTCATTTCGCTACTCCTGGATACGGAGTAGGCCCCAGTGTTGAAGTTGTTGATACTTTCCCATACATTGTATCAGGCGTGTACATCGCTTACGCCATCGTCTCCTGGTGCTACTTCTCCGTCGCCTTCACCGGTGCGCCTTCTGTCCCTCCTTGTCTCTCCACAGTCTTCGTCACTGTGCCAAAGTCTTGGGGTTCACCTGTTGAGCAGCCACATTGCTGGTCTGCAAGGCGCCTTCGCTCTGCGTTTGCACAGCTGCACAGGCATGCGCAGGCGGTGCTGGCATGCATGTCTCTGCAACGTGTGTGCTGCCTACTCCGTCCGGACACACTGTCAGCCTCCCAAGCATGCTTTCAACAAGCAACCTGAAACCTATGCTCTGGTGCACATGCAGGCTACTGGGCGTACGGAAACACCGTGTCGGACAACATCCTGTTCAGCCTGACCAACCCGCGTGGCGTCATCGCCCTCGCCTCTGCCATGGTCTTGGTGCACGTGCTGGGCAGCTACCAGGTGCGCGCCTCGGCAACTTACCAGTCCAGGCGGAATGCATTCTGCGCATTGGCACTGGGATATA